>Ga0209061_1000115_pt1 | contig 273189 bp, 295 predicted proteins | sample Coa_R1_10_FD_187157 | JGI IMG/M metagenome (GOLD analysis project Ga0209061, IMG submission 187157) | Surface soil microbial communities from Centralia Pennsylvania, which are recovering from an underground coalmine fire - Coalmine... | ecosystem: Environmental > Terrestrial > Soil >... | reverse complement strand
ACATCTACGGAAGTTCCTGTGTGCTTACACAAAAGACATACAACAACGTCACGGGTGCCTTTGCTGACGCCGTAACAGCGGGATGCATCAGTGCAAACCCTGCAGGTTCTGGCGCAACAGCACCTAGCGCAACAAAGGCCATCGTATATTGGGATGTCTCAAACACCCCGATAAACAACATCCTAGATTTGGGTGAGCATGCAAACCTTGCCATAGCATACAAGAGCTCTGACAGGCCAGGTTCACTTGACAACATCAAGGTGGAGGTCATCGTGCCAACAGGATCAGCAATGACTGTCGAAAGGCAAGTCCCATCAGTCACTACGGACATAGTTGACCTAGGGTAGGCGAAGTGATATGAAAGGTATCACTGCCAATTCCCTTTTTTTATTACCAAAAATATCGAAAAACACCCGCATTTTCATAGCAGGTAGCATGGTCGCCTGTCTCGGCCTTTTCCTCTACGAGATGCTGCCAGAATACCTCTTCCTTCCAACGTCAGCACTTGTCTATTTTGTACTTCCCTCAGTCGCCATATTTGCAGTCTTTGTCATCATACCAAATTTGCTAACAAAGGGCCAGCAGACATCCGTCCAGGCCCAGGGAATTCCAGAGCAGGCCTCCCAACCCCAAGTAGAGACAATCTCGCTTGAGCAGGCAAAAGAGCCAGGGTTGATCCTGCCCGACGGCAACGGGTCGTCAATGATCCAAGGCCTCATACAAGGCCAGGCACTGCAGGCAAACGAAGTCCAAGCCCCCGCCGTAATTCAGGCTCCCGCGGTGAACGAAATGGCAGTACAAGACATGGTATCAAGGGCAATGGAGCCGGTCCAAAAGGACAGTACTAGGATGCAGGACACCATAACGGACCTCAGAAATGAGATAAACTCCATCAAGGGCAGCATGGATTCCCTTTCGTCAATGGTGGAATCCTCGCTGACTGACCTCAAGTCATTTCAGGCCGAGCTTGCAAATCCCCTAAATTTTATGCGCAAATACTTTGATTCGATTGACATTAAATCGCTATCAGACCCCTCCCTGCCCCTCCATATCGAGCATTTACCCCTGTCAGAACCCTCGCAATACCCCTCGGTGGAAAAGGCGGTGCCAGAGCCTGTCTCTCAGGAGGCCAAGGCTGAACCCCATCCCGTAGAAACGGCGGTTGATCTTCCACCAAAAAGCCAAAGTAAGGAAGAAGTACTTTCAAGCGATCAAGACCAGACATTTTCCTTCAAACAGATGCTCAACGGAAAGATGACTCTAGGAAAAATGATGACAACGATTTCACTGATTGAAGAAATTCTGCAGACCCTTGGAAGGGATTCCATCGACGTGCTTATTGACCAGTGCAAACTCATGGGGCTCAAGCAAGAGGATGAGCACATAGTATACAACGTGATAAACATGATGGACAAGTCCGGTTTGTCCGTTAAAGACACACTCATCATGTTATACAAGTTTGGAAAAGTGATGGGTATGAATGATAGAGAATCGGACCTCATCTATGCGAGAATGATGATGAACCAGGGCAAGAATCATGACAGCCCAATGACCATGGAAAAAAAGGTAGGATAGCATGGCCTCGGCGGTTTTCTCTGAAGCAATCCTGATTATTGCGTCAGTAATAGTCGCAGCAGGACTTGCTGGAGTGGTAATGGCAAAGGTCGGGTCATTCCAATCTACATTTACCCAGACCACCGAGAGTCAGAAGCAGACCGTCCTTACCACCATCAAGATAATTTACCTAACAAACGATACAAAGACCGGCGTAGATGCCTGGGTAAAAAATGTCGGTACTTATCCGATAACAAACCCCTCAGATTCCGACGTTTATTTCGGCCAGATCAACCAGATGCAGAGGATCCCATACAGCGACCCGCCATCCGGCCTGTCATGGGAGTTTTCAAGCCCCATCACGGTCTGGAACCAGACAAATACAGCACAGATATCCATCACTGGCCTCTCCCAGATAGAATGCGGTCTAACTTACGACCTTCAGGTGACCACGCCTACTGGGGTAAGTGATGAGCAGTATACCAGGTTTTGCTAGGCAGGGTGATGAGAGACGGGATTAAGCGTTGCCATATCGGGGGGGATTGTGACATTTTCCATAATCTACGCCATGATGTCGTTCTCTAGCGTGGTTAACAGCGCGACGGAAATGGGCACCTCAGATTCACAAATGGGAAACAGCCTGTTCCAGAGGCTCCAGACAAACATCAGCATGTCAACCCTCCAAGATCAAAGCGGCACAAGTCCTGCCACCTTCCAGATCACAAATACCGGCAACACAGTCTTGTGGAATTATAATGATTTTGACGTCCTCATAACTTACCAAGAGAATGGGACCTTGCTACAGCAATTGGCCGGGATTCATCCGATAGTCACTGAAAAGCTTGGCTATTCCAGTAGCTGCACGCCCTTGTTGCCCGATAACTGGTGCATCTCGCAGATCCAGAACGACAACATACATCCCGGATTGCTCGATCCTAAGGAAATTGCAGACATAGAGGCCCAGCCTGCAAACGTAACAAAAAGCGGCGGCACCTTCAGCGTGGTGTTTAGCACCGACAACGGTGTCACCTCATCCCAATCGGTGATCATATCATGATGAAGACGATTCCAACCGGCAATGAGGAAGTCGACAGGCAGCTTGCAGGCGGCCTGCCCACGCCGTGCCTGATGCTTATCGAGGGGGAGCACGGTACTGGAAAGAGCGCGCTTGCGGCCCAGTTCATTAAAGGAATGCTATCACTTGACATGAGAGTACTCTGCATTACGGAGAACACCGTGAAGGATTATATCGAAAAGATGAAGACCATCACGTTTAACTTTACCAAGCCGTTCTTGAAAAATCAATTCTCCATACTCCCGCTGCATGTCTACGGAGCGATGTGGTCGGAGCGTCAGTCCTCGTTCCTGCTTCCTGTCATAGGGAGATACATCAGCAGCAACGCCAAAAAGTGTGACGTCGTGGTCATAGACTCCTTATCGCTCCTCACCATGTATTCCGATGCCGACCAGATTCTCGATTTCCTGACCAGATGCAAATACCTCGTCTCAACAGGGATGTCGATCATCCTTACCATGCATGCTACCTCGATTCCTGAAGACGTTGCGCTCAGGATCAAATCCGCGTGCGACGTCTACTTTGCCCTTGCAACCTCCAACATAGGCGGCAAGGCAGTAAAAGTCATGAAGATAATCAAACTAATAGGTTCCACCTCTCAGGCAGAATCCTCCTTTGCATTTGAGGTGGATACCAACTTCGGGATCAAGATCGTGCCGATATCGACGGCCAACGCATAAGGTGATTGAAGATGGAACAGAAAAACAGGAGTGAACTTTGATTGGGCTTTGACGTTTCCCTTATCAAGGACAAAAAGTTTGCGGAGGCACTAAACAAATCCCCCCACCTGTCAAACTATCTTGCGACATACGTGGAAAGAGGCAACCCAATCCCCATATTTACCGACAAGCTGGAAGGCGAGCACAAGAAGCTCAAGGAACCCAACCTCATCTACCCAATATCTGATACAACGTACATACACATCAATCCGCATTCCAACTCTGCCGACGGGTATTCGGAATACACCATAATAGAGCCCGACGAACCTGACAGGGCGCTAATGGATAGTGCAGACAAGCTATTTGCCCTCCACGCAGGAACGATGAATCCGCCCATCGAGTTGACTGAAAGGTTCAACATGATAGACCAGTACCTCGACAAGACCATTTCCTCCTCGCAGGGACCCATAGACTACAGCAAGCTGGACGTGCTAAAGACCAGGAGCCTCCCTGTCTATGAGAGAGACATTACAAACCTCAAGTATCATTTCCTGAGAAAAAGGGCAGGAATGGGGCTGCTCGACCCCTTCCTTACCGACCCCCACCTTGAAGACATCTCCGTGGTCGGGGCAGGGAACATGTATGTAATCCACAAAATGTTCGGCGCCCTAAAGTGTCCGGTTTTCCTAAGCGTCGAGGAAATTGATGACCTCATAATCAGCATGTCTGAGCAGTTTGGTAAGACTGTGTCACACGCCAAGCCTGTGATTGATGCGACTCTTCCGGAGGGATCCAGAATCAACATCGTCTTTGGCAAGGATGTCAGCAGAAAGGGAACGAATGCCACCATCAGAAGGTTTGCAAGCACGCCGCTTTCAATCACCCAGATACTTCCAAGCAAGGCCCTCAATTCCACCGAGGCCGCATATCTTTGGATGATGATGGCGGAGGGAATGAGCGTATTCATCAACGGAGAAACGGCTTCGGGAAAGACGACCACCATGATGGCGCTGACTGCGTTCATCCCTTCGAACTGGAAGATTGTAAGCATCGAGGACACCCCCGAACTTACGCTTCCGCATTCCAACTGGATAAGCGAGGTTACGAGAGATACCGGAAACGAGGGCTCTAGTGTCACCATGTTCGACCTACTAAAGGCTGCCTTGAGGCAGAGGCCCAACTACATATTCGTAGGAGAAATCAGAGGCGCAGAGGCAAACATTGCCTTCCAAGCCATGCAGACAGGCCACCCAGTGGTAAGCACTTTCCATGCGGCCAATATGACTGCGCTGATTCAAAGAATCACAAACCCTCCAATGAACATCCCCAAGACCAACGTCGAGAACCTTAACATTGCTCTCTTCCAGGCTGCCGTTTCGGGGCCCGATGGAAAAAGAGTAAGAAGAGTCCTATCAATCAACGAGGTTTTGGGTTACAACCCAGAGGGAAACAACGTCATGTTCATACCAGTCTTCAACTGGGATGCCGGCAGCGACGAGGTAAAGTTCCGCGGCAAAGGAAGCAGTGCCCTCTTCATCTCAAAAGTGCTTGAAAAGAGAGGAATGTCAAGGAAGGATGAAACAATCCTTTACGAGGAACTTGCGATGCGGGCCAACATACTTGACAAGATGGTAGAGAAGAAGATCTTCAACTTTTACGACGTTTACGACTCGATATCGCGCTGCAGGGAGATAGGCCTTGAGGCATTCATGAAGGAGCTTAACATGCTATGACCCAGAAAATGACGCTGAAGGAGAAGCTTGGTGGCCTGAAAAAGGCAGACGACGAATTCGTCTACTTTGTTGCCTTCCTCTACGCCCTCTCCACGGGAGAGGTTGGGTCTGTCGACCTCATAAAGACCGCCCAGTCATCGGGTTATGGCAAGTATTCGCAGGCATTCAAGGACGTCTTCCGGCTTGGGGTCGGATGGGGCTATGGGCTTGCCAAGGCCTGTGAAATGATCGCGGTGAAATTTCCGGACAACGCCGACCCGCTAAAGCAGCTCCTAGTAAAGCTCGCCCAGGTGATTAGGCTAGGAGACGAGCTGAGAACCTTCTTCACTGATGAAATGAATGCGGTAATGCATAGCTTCGAGGTAAGGTACGAGCGCAACCTCGAGTCCCAAAAGCTCTTCCTTGAGATGTTCTACACCATTTCTTCTACGGCGGCATTCATGATTGCTGCAAATTCCATCATGGCAATGCTCATGGGCAACACAAACTCCGAGTCGATTTTCCTCTCCTCACTTGTAGGGGTAGTAGTCAGCATGGGGGCATTCATCATGATAATGTACATCATATTTCCAAGGGATAGGCTCTCGGTGGGTGACTATGCCAAGGCGCAAAAGTTCAGGATTTACCTCTATGTGGCCCTTGCCTTGGGCTCATCAATCGGCCTTGTACTCACCATCACAAAGGCCATCCCAATGCCCCTGATAACAGTGGCGGCAACTGCGCCCCTCTTTCTTCCCGGCTATTTCGCAAGGAAAATGGAATCAGACCTTAGGCGCCTTGACGAATGGTACCCCTCCTTTATCAGGCACTTTGGGGAGATTTACATGATGGTAGGATCCATGGGACAAGCCCTCGATGCCGTACTTCGAAGCGACTTTGGTCCCCTCCAGAAACAGGTGGTTGCCTTCAAGAACCGCATCAAGAACAGGATAAAGCCAGAGATTGGGTTTGAGTGGTTCTCAAGGGAGGCAGGCACCGCCATCATAATTTCTGGCAACACCATAATGGCCAATGCCCTCCTCAAGGGAGCCAACATGAACGAGGTCGGAAACAAGGTGTCAGAAATATCTTCAAAACTAAACGAGCTTCGGGCAAAGCGTACTCAGACATCCAAGACCTTTGAAACCATCGTGATAGTGCTGCATGCCTTGACGATGGCAATCTTCGGCCTGATGAACGAACTCATAAAAATATTTCACCAGCTTCTTACCGGCACACAGATTTCAAACAACGCCATAACGCTCAGCCCGATAGACCCGAATTTTATGGCAATGATGATGCCAATAGTTGTGCTTTCCACATCCGCCATCAATGGCCTTGCAATCAAGGTAGGCCAAGGCGGACTTTTCAAGACTGTATGGTTCAACATTGCCTGCCTCACTGCACTTGGAGGTATTACGATGTATGGGACCACGGTGGCACTCTCAAAGTTCCTCGAGAACCACATCCTTGACATCTCAACGCCTGTAACGCATATGCTTCTTTACGTTAGACTGTTCTGATAAATCCCGGATTTTTGACTTGCCTTCAGCCTGTCTGTGCTTGGAAGACTGACCTGCTAAGAAGGTCATTTATGGTTTCTACTATCTGTTTCATGTCAAATGGCTTGTATACTATCGCGTCAGCTTTGAGCCTTTCAAGGGTGTCTATTGTCTCAGGCCTGACATCCCCCGTTATCATAATCATTATTGCGTGCGGGTTTATCCCGCGGATTTTCTCTAGCACGTAAAAGCCGTCATATCCAGGCATCATGACATCCGAAAAGACAAGATCAGGAAACATTTTTTTGTACATGTCGACTACGTGCTGGCCGTCAAGTGCCCTGCCTATCACCTGTATGTTACAGAGTTCCAAAAACTCCGAAAACAGGTCAACGCTGTCCCCGTCGTCGTCAACAACTAGCGCAGTTATTCCCTTCTTGGAGACCCTCCCCACCTCTAACATACTCTATATCTTCCCCGAAGTTCTAATATTGGATAGGTTGTCACTTTTAAACAAACATGCTCCCTGCCGGCTGATGTCGAGTCGGAGGCATGCGTCATACCATCCTCCACACAATAGTGCATAGCCACGTCCAAAAAGGTAACTATTTTTAAAAGCTGCAATGAAGCTGCATCGTGCCAAAAATTCTTGGAATAATAGGAGGAGGCCAGCTTGGAATGATGCTTGCCGAGGCCGCAGCAAAGATGCCAGAACATATTTCAAAGGTTGTTGTCCTTGACCCGACAATGGACTGTCCTGCGGCAAGGGTCGGCGCCGAACAGATTATAGCCGACTTTAAGGACAAGAATGCCATAGTTGAGCTCTCCCTCAAGTCAGACATAATCACCTATGAGATCGAGTCGGGCAACAGCGAGGTCCTAGAATCGCTCAAGGCTCCGGTTTCGGTCAATCCTTCTCCTGCAACCCTCAGGACCATACAGGACAAGTTTACGCAGAAGACATTCCTCAGGCAAAACGAAATCCCTGTCCCGGAATTTCTTCCCATCGACTCCCTGGAGGACCTAAGGCATGCAATAAGGTCATTTGGCTATCCAGTCCTCCTGAAGGCAAGGCGCGACGCCTATGACGGCAGGGGCAACTTCAAGATTAAATCAGAGGACCAGATAGAGCAGGCATACAACCTCTTCAAGGGAAGGCCCATGATGGTTGAAAGATGGGTCGATTTTGAGATGGAAGTTTCGGTGATTGCCGCTCGCAACACGATGGGCGAGATTGCCACATATCCCGTAGTGGAAAACATCCACCGAGAGAACATCCTTGAGATGACAATCGCACCGGCAAGGGTTGACGCCAAAATTGCGTCCGATGCCGATACAATTGCCAGAAAGACGATGCAGGTGCTCCACGGGGCGGGTGTTTTCGGGATCGAGATGTTTGTCACAAGGGATAGCACGGTTATGATAAACGAGATTGCCCCAAGGGTCCACAATTCAGGCCATCACACACTAGAGTCAAGCGATACATCGCAGTTTGAACAGCACCTGAGGGCAATCCTTGGCCTCCCGCTTGGCAGCACGAGGCTAAATCACTTTGCGGTAATGAGGAACATACTTGGTCCAAAGGGCTTCGCCGGAAGGTACCGGCCAATTGCTCTTGACGGTAGTAGCGGGGTCTACCTGAAGATGTACAACAAGGACGAGGCAAAACCACAGCGCAAGCTCGGCCACATCAATGTCATAGATTTGGACGACAAAAAAGACATAGATGCACTCATCGCAACCGCGGAGAAGGCGCGAGAATCAATAAGGTTCGAGCCTCTTCCCTAGGCCTTATTTCTTCGATAAGAGGGCGTAAATGCCGCCTGCGCCATATGCCGCTGCAATCATCATCCTTGATACTATTACTGCCACGGTCTGGTTAGATACGAACGTGGTATCAACAAAGACAGCAATCGGTATTGCGACAAGCGAAACCGCTCCAACAATTATCTGTTCATGGTTTGCAAGGCCGCTATATTTTTTCATGAAGGTATAGGTAGAGGCGTTCCCCATCCCTATCCCGAGCAGGATAAGATACTGGTAGAGGTGTGGAAACGCCCCTATCGCAGCAAATGGCGCTGCCCAGCAAAGGCCATTTACCGCCTTTACGGGATGAGACCACTTGACGCTGTTCTTCATCCTGCCCCTTATGAGGTGCAGTATGTGCTTGTACCTTCCAAGTATTATGCCAAAGGTTATAGCAAACGCGCCGATCCATATTATTGCATACTGGTATACCGGACTCTGGTGCTCAAAGGCAACCTCGCTCAAGACTGCCGCAGATCCTACAGAGATTGCGACGCCGATAAAAAGCAGGCCGAATGCCCGCCGTACCTCGAGCGGTGAGTGTTGCATGATGAAGGATTGGCCCTACTTTCATATAATTGAAAAGATGCCTCTCGGACGTGCCTAGCCTGCGATCTGCCATGGCTAGTTTTTGAACCATATCAGGCCAATCAAATCTTGGCAAGAGGGCTTGCCACCTGCCTGCCTATCCAGTCTTGTCAAACTTTGCAAATGGGACAAGTTCGCTCATGTAGTCTGACGCCTTGAGAAACTTGAGGCCTTTCTCGGTGGGCCTGTAGACCTGTGTCCCCTCCTCGTACTTTAGCAAGTCCGTTTCCCTTAGGAACTTGAGGTATTCGGTGAGCTGCGAATAGGAGAGATAGGCCTTGTACATTATCTTTGTCTTGCCTGCTCCGTTCCTTGCAGTCTCCAGTATCATGGTCATTATGTCTGTCCTGCTTCGGTACTTCATCGTGTTTTCTATGCAGTTTTATTATAAAAACGGTTTGTAAAAATGTTCTATCATCAAATTCCATAATGATGTATCCTTAATCAGGCTCCGATGCCTCATCTGAAAATGCTGTAACAAGAGACGAACTCAGAGCTGAAGGACAGTTAGAATGAGACTCGGGATGAGAGGCTCGTTCTGAGGCTTGATGGCCTCGATCCCCACCCCCTCGTCGGGCGCCTCCACCGCCATCATTATGTTAAGGATGTCACCCTTGTAAAGCCGCGTTACTGCCTGAGTGACTACCACGTCGGTGATGTGCGGATCCCTTATTGTAGCCCTTACATTGGAATTTTCAAGGTCTTTTCCATTTACCCTTATCCAAAAGTCAATCCACCGAGGCTTGTTTCCTCCAAGCTTGCTTACCTGTGCGCCAGATATGATGAGGTACTCGGCAGTTTTTCCTATCAGGATGCAGTCCTTGGTGAAATCTATCGATATCTCGTTTCCAGAGGTGTCCTGGTGCGTGTCAAGAACGACCTTTAAAGGCATCAAACTAATGGGCCGCTGGGTAAGGGTAGATGAGAACTGACCATATGCCTTGGTCTCGGGAGTCAATGCCTGCCTCCTTTGTACTTGCGCATGCTTTCAATGGGCACCTTGGATCCACCCCCTCATGGCAAAACTATAGCGTATCGCTTTGATAAAATATGGTCTGTCACATCTCCTGACAGACTGCCATACTTTTCAGCAGGGATTTGGAACGCGTCTCCGAGCTTCCCCTTAACCTTTATTAAAAATCCGATATTGCATAGACATGTGGCGTACTCAAAAAAGGCACTCGTCGGGATAATCATGGGTTCAAGTTCAGACAGCAAGGTAATGCACGCAGCTGCTGAGATACTGGACGAGTTCGGGGTAAAGCACGAGGACCAGATAGTTTCAGCACACAGGACTCCCACCAGGCTTGAAGACTATGCCAAGCATGCTGAAAGGGAAGGCTTCAAGGTAATCATCGCAGGAGCAGGAGGCTCGGCGCACCTGCCCGGAATGATTGCCTCGCACACAATAATCCCGGTAATAGGCGTCCCAATCATGGTTTACAACGACAAGGGCGGGCAGGACAAATTCAAGTTCTCGGCATTTGGAGGCCTCGACTCGCTCCTCTCAATTTCCGAGATGCCCACCGGCTCTCCGGTGGTTACTGTTGGTGTCAACAAGGCAGCCAATGCAGGACTTTATGCATTGAAGATCCTAGCAAACGAGCATCCAGACCTAAGGAGGAGGCTCAAGGGATACAAGGTGGAGCAGCACAGGTCTGTCATGAAAGAGTCCGAGGAGATGCGAAGGCTCGGCCTTGCAAGGTTTGCAACAAAAAGATTCAAAAAGTGACCTAGGCCTTGAGGTCCGATATCTGTACAAGGTGTCGTGAAAAGTAAATCGGGTATACGGCGCCAGTGGCAGGGTGAGTATAGTTCCACCTCTTGTCATCAGGGTTTATCTTGGTAAACTGCTCCGCAAACTCCCTTGGAAGCATCTGGTAAACCGAATCGCCGATGGTGGTCTGGTTTGGCTGTGCAAGCGGAAGAATCTTTGATACAATTGTAATGCTGTGCCCAATCAGGTCCGGCTCGGATCCGAGGAAAACTATCCTGTTCTTCCCAGCGTCCACCCCAATCCTGACGCTTATGGTTGGAAGGCCCAGGCTTGAGAATATTGGGTTGAGCGAGTACTTTATCAGCATGTTCATCGAGTTTGCGCACCTTATGGCATTTTCAGCCATGTTGCCAAACTCCTCAAGTTCTGGAAAGAAGGCAATCACGGCATCGCCTGCATATTTTAGGACAAACCCGGCATGCTTGGATACAATCACAGACATTTCTTCTGAGAAGACCTTGATGAGTCCTGAGAGCTCCTCGGAGCTTAGCAGGGTGGCAAGCTTGGTAGACCCCACTATATCCACGTAAAGTATCGCGACGTTGATCTCCTGCTCGGGCCAGAGGCTCAGGAACCTGCTTGCAACATACTTGAGGAAGGCCTGCGAGTATGAATCAGACATCTTCATCTTGTACAGTGAGAAATTCCTCTTGACCCTCGTCATGCTTTCTATCACGACCGAGTCATCCGCAGAGAGTATCTGGAACCGCTCTATTGGCTTTACATGGTATATTATGGATTCAAGCACGTTGAGCGGAACGAACTTTTTCTCGAGGATGTCATAGTAGCCCTTCTCGCCCTCTATTTGTGGCGGGGCAACCTTGAGGTTCTCAGTTGCAAAGCCAAACGGGAAGGAGGTGTTCTGGTTCTTTGCCGCAGTGAGTATCACGCTGTCATACTCGTTGAGCGCCAGCGCCTGTTCGTTTTCCACCCCGGACCCAATGTCAATGACCCGGGATACCTGAAAAATTGTGATTTTGCCCGTCTTTGAGTTGGATTTTAAAATTTCTACCACGTCGTTTTCAATGTTGTCTGGCACGGTAATCTGTACGAGGTACTTGTCCTGAAACTCCGACCTGTACATCTCGGTGCCCTTTGCTGCGTGTACCTTTGATCCTACTCCTTTTCCCCTCCCCTTTACCTTGGCTATGTTTACCGAAACGTCGATTATCCTTAACGCATCGCTTACGGACATCAGGTCGTTTCTTGGAACCTCTGCCTCAATCCTTATCATTTTATAGTCCTAGGCAAAGTTGTGCGCCGACCAAATTTAAATCACGGCGTAACTTGCGCCATTTGGGAGTTTGCTGATGATTTAATTACAATGCCACATACAGGATGCTGGGTTGGAGATAAAGGACATACTGTACCAGGCAATTTCCGAGTACGAGGAGAAGAGGATAGTTTCGGACATAGCTCAGGGCGAGAGTGCTGAAGCAATCAGTACAATTTTCAGCCACTGCATGAAGAACATGAGAGAGGTAGGCTCGGACACCCCAGAAATGCGCAGTGCCCTTGCCGAGGGCCTCACACATTACATGCTGACCGTGGCCCTGATACCAAGCCAGAGAAAGACCACCTTTGGCTCGGTCGAGATCGACGTCGCCGTGCCTGACGCAAGGACACTCTCACTCACCCCGGATGATGTGGTTGTAATCCATTTTTCAAAAACCGACAACCTTTCTGAGATAAAGGAACATCTTGAAAGGCTCAAGAAGATCCAGCCCAGGACCGAGAACATCTGGGTGGTAGTAGACAAGCCAGTTGCTGTCGATGCCAAGGTCTACGCTCTCTCAGATGGCCAGTTCACCTTTGCAAACATGATAAACGACCTGATAAGCTTTTCATCAGGGAAAAAGCAATCAAAGCTCAAGATTTTCAGGATATAAGCGAATTAAGATCAATGTTTTTCCCCACGATATCCGCCATCATGTCTGGCCGCTGAGAATAATTTACACGTGGAATTACCCCAAGAATCTTCAGGCCAGTTATCTCATGCAGTGTGGCAGGAGCGCTTCCTTCCTCAGGACCGCCCTTTTCATCATAATAGTTGATTACCAACCCCTTTACAGGAATGCCGTATTTCCTACAAGCCTCTACAGTCATCATGGTATGGTTCAGGGTCCCAAGGGCAGAGCGCGTCACGATGATTGCTTCAAGCCCCATCTCCACTATCATGTTTGCAACAAAATAATCCCTCCTGATAGGTGTCATTATCCCGCCTATGCCCTCTACAAGCAACATCTGGTGCCTTTTCCTGAGAAGCTCGAATTTTTTCAGGACCTGTTCCATGTCAATTTCAGTTTTTAGTGTTTTTGACGCGTCATACGGGGACACTGGCAGTGGCAGGAAGACGGGATTGATTTCCGACTCGTCGTCGCCAACCTTTGCCGCCTCACAGAGAAGTTCCACGTCTTCCGACTTGAACCTGGCTTTCCTTTCTTTGCCGCTTGCGATTGGCTTCATGATACCAACGTCTATTCCCCTATCCCTAAGGGACCATGCAAGGGAGGCCGTGATAGCAGTCTTTCCGACGCCGGTGTCCGTGCCTGTTACAAAGTAGGATTTCACGTAAGACCAACCGATAGAGATCCTTAATAATTCACCGAAGAAGCCCAAGGAAAAACCAATTATTTCGTTTGCCAGTTCTCCAAAATGAGAAAAACCCCATATCCTTATATCGTGCGAGCAAGCAGACGAACCCGTGAAATTCTCTTTTTCCCACAACCCCCAGACCAGAGGATATGTCGCATATTATTCGATAGTTCTGTCAGTCGTCAGCGGTACCGTAGCTCTTGCATCCCTCCACATAATGCAGCAAGGAGTATTCCAGAGCGTGATGGTATTCTTTGAAGGATTTTTCTCACTCTTTATGCTTAGCAGGAACAAGAAGGTTGCAAATGCGTTCCTCTCCCACCTCGCATCGTTTGCCAGAATAACTGGGATATAGATCCCTACTCAGAATTTGACATCCTTTCCCTAATCTCGGCAAACCTTTCCGCAATCCCGATCCTTTCTGATATCCCGTCAAGCATCTCCCTCTTCCTGAGCACCACGAATGCAGCGGCTCCAGCCCCCGGGATTATGAAGAGGAGCGGGCTTACCCCAAAAATCGAAAAGGCTGGCTGTTGGTTACCTGAGGATGTACCACCTACTGGTCCAAGAGGCGGGTTTACCGAAACCTGTTTTGTCGCCGTCACCGCTTGGTAGAGTCCTCCGCCAACATCTGCCTCTATTCCCACCGTAGTTGGATTGGTGACAGTCATCAAGATTGTCGCCTTACCATCCTTGTCAGTTACCGCATCCATTTGGTTGACTGTGGCTCCCGTCACTTTCCATGAAACTCCGATACCGGCAAGGTTCACTTTTTTATAAGACACCGTGGCGGTAGCGGTGAGTTTGGCGTTGTTATCAACATGGTCCACCGAGTCAATTGTGACGGCAGGAATGAAACTTGTAACCGCAATGTCAAATTTTGAAAGAGGTATGTTGTCAGCAAGGACCGCAATTTCGGCGGTTCCAGAAGATTTTGGCGTTGCATCAAACGTTGTATAATAAGAGCCTTGTTTTATCAGGATACTCTGCGGAACCTCAAGTACCGTGGAATTGCTTGACACAAGCTTTATGGCAGTATCCGTGTCAGCCACAATTGGAAGCTGCTTATCATCAAGCAGTTCGACTGAAAAGAGAGATTTGGTGTCGGCAAAAATTTGATCTGGGTATCCAAGTACGGCGCTATTTGGCTTTGAGGACTGACCCGTAACTGTGAAACTTGTGGCATAGTCTGGAGTCGTTATGGCAATGTTCTGCGATCCATCCTTCAAGAGGGTCTCTTCTGTAAGGAAAACAGGATTGGTGTCGGGTACGGTGAGTTGGATTGGAGAGATGGATTGTTGAGGCGAAACGAGTGCCACAAAGTCTTTCTTTAATGAATCGAGTGCGCCATTGCTAGTTTCATATATCGCGAGCGGAAACTGCGTGTCCGGCAAGACGGTGGAGACCAGCGGGTCTGCAACAAGGGTTGATGCGGCCCGAGTGGGGGCTGTAATTACCGGTGTCACCTGTTGCGGGCTGTCAGAAACGACATTTAGTGTTACAGGGTTTGCAGTACTTCCCACCTGTCCGAATACGAGGGCTGATTGGTCGCCGTAGTTCATCGGAGTATTGGACACGGAGACGGTAGAGGTATCGGAAGAATCTATCCTAAATGAAAGTCCTGATTTTGCAAGAGCTGGATACCCAGAAGAATCCTTCAGTGCCAAGATGCCAATTAATTCTTGGTTTCCCGTTGCAAGTATAGGCAACTGATAGAAGCAAGGGTATTTGTCATCCAAGACATAATTCTGCGCAAATGTAACAATCTGGACTTGTGTTGTCGAAACCGGATACGGGGTTGCATTGCAAACCGAAGTTCCGGTCCCGGTTGCGGTAGTGGTGGTGCTGGAAGTTGTCGACCCTACGTTTGTCGAGGTGCTCCCCGATACTGTGGTACTGGATGTGGATGTTCCGCTTGAACTTGTCGTTCCCGTGGTCGTCGTGGTACCAGAAGATCCAGCCGATGAGGAAGATCCCGTCGTTGCGGTAGTAGTAATAGTGGTGGTTGTCGGAATGGTGCTAATCATATAGCCCTTGGCTGAAATCTCGACATTGTATGTGGCATTTATGCCCGCGGTAAATTCAACCGGTACGTATCCCCAGTAGGAACCCTTCTTGATGAGGATATCATCATTTACCTGTGCAAAAGGGTCCTGATAGCTTGTGTTGCTGGAAGTTGTATCCTGAGTATTGACCAGCTGAACTGAAACATGGATGTCGTTTTTGGCAATTACTGGGTTTCCCCCAGAGTCATGCAACTGCACGACGACGTAGCTTATCGAGTCTTTAATGTCGTTTACAAGGGGCGGAAATGCATAGGCCTGCAATACGTACGGGGTAGCAACGTTGGTAATCGTCACCTGGGTAGAAACGGGTTGCATGGAGGGGGCTGATGCATAAAGATAAACATTGCCTGGAGCATTGATGGTGAACTTGCTCGTTGCAAAATACGACCCTTGCGGTATGATAATCTGGCTGTTACCCAAATTTACCACATTACTGTCTGATACACTTAGTTTGATCGGCGTATCGCTGGTGACAGGAGTTGGAACCCCGTCGGAATTGACGGTTTCGACCGACAAGAATCCCTGACTGGCACCAGGGGTTGAGAATGCACGTGGTGTGGCTTTTATCAGTAGGGTTGTAGGCTGTTGCGAATTAGGGTAAATGGTCACTGGCATCTCTAGTGGTGAGAATCCAGATGCCGCCATGTTGATGGTAACCTGCCCCGGGTTGATGCCTCGTACCTTGATGTCGTATGCATTATGAGTCGAATCATCCTCAATTCCAAGCACCTGAACAACTGAAGAGTCAGAAGAAGTTGCAATCAGATCATTTACTTCATCGCCGAAGGTTTTGGGGGTAACTTGAATCACGCCGTCAGTGTTTACCATCATCTGGTTTGGCACAAGCTTTGCATCTAGCTGGCCAGACTCACCATCTGCAAAAGCATATGACGGAAAAATTACCAGAATGAAAGCCAGGATTGTGAGGTATCTCAAGTTACTAAAAATCCACCAATAAGTCATATAAGAGGCGGTATGACTTTTCCGATGACATACTAGCTTTTCGGAACCAAGGCATTGAGGTTTATGATATGGGTCTGGATCATGCTTATGGCGACCAGTGTTGCTGCAGTCATCATCATGGAATACATAAAGCCTCCCGAATACGCACCCTGTGTAACCTTGCCAAGGAAGAGACCTGCAAGCCACGCCTGAGCAATTACTGCAAGAGAGACAAATTGCATAAGGGATTCAAAGTCTACGTTGTTGCTTGTCGATTTTCCAAGATTCTTCTCCTGGTTTATACTCACAAACGAGTCAATGGTAAGAAGGGTGGTAAACCCCGTGATGACTATGAGCATAAAACCCACCGTGACATAAGGCTTTAGCGACTCGCGCTTGTTCTTTTGAATGTTGTAAATCTTCTCGCTTGTGTCGGCAAGGGAGTCAAGGGTGTTTATAGTCCCCCCGCCTGACGAGATAATCTCGAACAATATCCTAAAGGAAATGAGCACTTGGAAATTTTTAATCTCGCTTTGAAGGGCGGCAAACATATTTGACAGCGGCACACCCCATTCGAGCTTGCTTGCAACAGAATTTGCAACAGAGTTGAACGACTTGAAATCCTTCCTCTTGCAGGCATGAATAATGCACTTTTCCGGTCCCATCCCAGCCTTTCTTGCCTCTGTGATGTCCCTCAGTATCTGAGGCGTAGCACCCTCTGCATCCATGTTAAGCTTGTATATTTTTTTGAACTTCAGTGCGGGAAGTATAGATCCCGCGATCAGTGCCCCGCCAAGGACATATGCATTAAGACCAATTGCAGATAGGACTCCTGTCAGAATTAGGACCAATGCCACAATAACAGGCGGGACCATTACCCTCAGGATCATCTTAATTGGCAATTCCCTGATGTTAGAATTCGTCATATTCTGCACCAGCTTCATAAAGACGACGGACATTATCGGTGCAAATATCAAAAGCATGTAAGGAGGCTGGGAACCACCATCCGCATTGCCGGACAGAGGATTTGAACCGATTGCTGCAATAAGTATGAAGACGGACAGTATGACTATCTGCATGGTAAGCCAGGCATGAACAATTCCATTTACCTTTTCCACCGACTGCTTTTCAACATTCTCATACCGCTCATAAGCGCTTTCCATCTTGCTCTTGAGGTAGTTAAGCACGTTTCCACCGCTCTGGATGGCAGACACATACCCGCTTAGGAATTCGCCTAGACCACGTGAAGATGGTTTGTCTTTCGCGTCATACAAGGCAGTAAGAGGGTCAATGCCGAGCATATCAATCCTTTTCAAAATCTTGATAGATTCGGCCCGAATGGTAGGAAGAAGCGTGACCTCCTTTAATTTCTGAAAGATAGTATATGGACCAAATCCACTTGCAGCAAGAAGCGACACAATGGTAATAAAAAATGGAAGTTCGCGTTCTATCTTTTGTGATTGTTTTTTCTCCTTTTCGCTTTTTGATTCTAGCGAGAGCATTAGTCAGGCATCAACCTCTATTTGGGACATCAACGATTGTGGATCCCTGTAATACTTTCCAATCACCTCCGCCACCTTCCTATAGTCACGTATGCCCTGCTCCATCATCCACTTCAAAACAGTGATCCTTTTCTGGTGTTCCGCCAAGATTTCCGAGGTGTCTCGCCCAGTTGCCTCTGAAATTCTCTTTAGAAGCACGCTGTCCCTTAGCTCCTCCTTGAAGTAGTCCGTCCTTGGCTCCCAGTGAAAGGCGGTGTGAGAGGCATTGGCCCCGGTTATTTCAGATATTGTAACAACCCTCCTGCTGCTCTGGCCAGTTCCGTTCTCCTTTACCCTTTTTACGACCAGCGCACAGTTCATCAATGATATGTATGCCGGCGGTATGTCCATTGGCTTTTGTTGGAGTCTTTTTACCGCAGATTCTAAACTGTCTGCGTGCATGGTACACAAACCCCCGTGCCCTGTTGCCATTGCCTGGAACATGACATAGGCCTCAGAGCCCCTGATTTCTCCTACAACAATATAGTCTGGCCTGTGCCTTACTCCAGCCTTGATGAGATCGTAAAGGCCAATCTCCCCCTCACCGCCCATACCAAAACCGCTCCTTGCAACCAAGGTAAACCAATTTTCATGATTGATGTTGATTTCTGCCACGTCTTCTACGGAGAATATCTTGTAATCTGGGTGGACCAAACCCGTGATGGCATTAAGCAGCGTAGTCTTTCCACTGCCAGTGGAGCCTATGACTATGAACGACATCTTTGACTCTATCAGGAGCCACAAATAGGCCGCTATGGTTATGTTAATTGTCCCAAAACGTATTAGATCAATTACCGTATACGGGTCCTCCTTGAACTTTCGAATCGTAAAACTCGTCCCCTTGGGAGTTACCTCCTTTTGGTATAGGACGGAAATTCTATGATTTCCCTGCAGGGCAAGGTCAGAAATCGGAAATGCCGCACTGACGTGCTTTCCGGCCCTGAAAACTATTCGAGAAACAAAGTTGTTGAGTTTTTCCTCCGAAGGAAACTGGATGTTCGTCGGTATACTGTCATAATTCCTGTGCCAGACAAAGATCGGTTTCTGGGTACCGCTGCAGCTGACATCCTCGATATTGATATCATGCATTATTGGATCAATTATGCCAAAACCATTGATGTCCCGCTTTAGATAGTATTTGACCTTCTCCATGCTTGTACTGGAGTTGTTAAGAAAAATCCTCTCGTGTTCCTTTAGAACGGTGTTGAGTTGCTCGTCAAGTGTGTTGTTGTCCGAGTCCTTTGGAGATTCCAGGCTCTGCTCTATCAGTTTGTAGAGGTTTTCAAAGATAACGACCTCGTCTCGGTTTAACTTGAGCTCGTCAACAAAATAAAGATAGTTCGACTTTTCATTGTTATAAAGAATATTTGCGTATGAAAACGGTGCGTGCAGCGGATATTTTTTTATCGTTTCATATCCCTCAGGAATAAGTGATTGCGTCTCGTCGATAAGATCCCCGGTCAGTATGTTTTCTTGCCCATTATTTTTTGGTCTTTTTTCTTTCATATTTCTTCTCCTTGAACAAAAAGAAAAGAGTAGGGATCTGGTTGATCCTCCTACGTCTGACTCTGGATATTCACTGTTTGTGGCGCACCTACGCTTCCGGCGTATATTGCTACACTGCTGGAAGATCCTGCATCTACAGTACTCAAGACTCCGGTAGGAACCTGGAAGTACACAATCACTTTATCACCCGGCTTCAAAGAAAGCGGTCCGGATGCCTGCGTGAATTGTAGGTTGGGGTTCGTGTTTGTCCCATATTCATTAATGCAGAAAGCTACTCCCGTAGGACAAGAGTTTATGCCATTGGTACCATAATATGACTTCATGATTCCAGTGGCGTTAGTTCCTGTGTAGTTCAGCTGTGATTGGAAGTTAGTGGAGGTGACCCTTGTAGGATCATTGTCGAAGAACCAGCTCGAATATGGCACTTGCGCACCACGTACTGATATCTGGTCTACGGACAGAATCTTGTCTCCGCTGTTCCTTATTTCAGCTGCGCCCCAAGCCCAGTTTTTTGTCGCGCCGCTTGTTGCATTAATCCATACATGAACACCTTGGGCTGTAAGACCCGATGATTGGGCCCCTGTCTGGAAAAGGCTTGTACCGTATAATACAACGCCCGTTCCCAGAACCACTGATGCGACCAAGATGATCAATGTGGTAAGCACGGCACTCATTGCCTTTCGTTTTCTTGTTCTTGGGAACATTTCTGTTACCAAAGGTAGGCCTTTCGTGAGTTATCTTCTCTAGTATGTAATTTTGATTTACATATCAGCCGAGGCTGTCCTATAGGCAGTAATGAACTTGGCCACAAGCGTCTTCAAATCCCTGCCCTGGGCATTGTTCTTAAAGCCCCGTGTGACGCGTTTTGACACACCGATTGCGACAAGCGTTATATCGGATACATCCGTCTTCCGGACTATCTTAGAGAATGCCTCCTGAATCCTCGCGTAACCCGAGGGACTCCCATCGGTTATCACAAAAATGTATTTACGCTCCCGCTGATCCTCGTTGAGGACCCTGTTTGCAAGCTCCAGAGCATCCGGAAGGAGGGTCAGCCCACTGCTCTTGATCGCCCCAATCCTAGCCTTGACCTCCTGACTATACCTCTCCTTGAAGTCTTTCAATATGTGAAAACTTGTGTCAAACCCATAGACTGCCCAAGCGTCGTACTTGCCAGTAAGTTCGTTTGCCGACTCGGCCATGCAAACTAGAAGATCGTTTAGATCCTGGCAGCGAAGATTCATGCTTGCACTCTTGTCCACAAGGATGACCCATGCTTCCTCCCCCCTCCTTATTTCATCACGCTCAAATATGTCGGCAGTCTGGGTCTCGGAGGCGATCGCCTGGATTGCAAGCTGCATGTCAATGTAGCCAACTTGGTCAATTGTCGGACTATCGGTAAGGTTTGAAACCAATCGGATTTGCTGCCTTATCCTCCGTAAAATTGGAAGGACTTTCTCCCTTGTCTGCGCATATCTTTGCAGGTTTCCCTGTGGCACAACCACCTTGTCAAAATGAAGATTTTTCATATGCTTCTTATACTGCCTGAGAATCTTCGACTTGCCAACCTCGTCAGCCTGCCATAGTACGTCGAGTTTTTTCGCGCGTTCTTCCATCTCCCCATAAGCTGATAGGACTGGTGCTCGGCTTTCAAACTTGATGGACCAGACGGGATAATGCCGCTCCCTGTGTGGCATGGTGACAACAGGAAGCATGTCTCTCCTCCGGTAAAGGAAATCGACTATTTCCACCAACCTTTTCTTGTCGTCCATACCGACCTTTCGGACTGCAGACTCTGCAAGATGCAATGCCTTGTCGCCCTCAATTTTGTGATAAGGTATAAACCCTTCTCCTTTTTCTCTGCTGCCTACTGCCTGTCCACTGCCTAGCCTTGATTCAATCCCAGAAATATTTTTCCAAGTATCACCATCCGTTTCATTGATGTAATTCTGCCCCCTGATGTCCTCGATGAAATCTATTGCAGCCCACATCGGGTCAACCGACTTGTTTCGCATCCATTCCCCATATGCGCCATAATCAGAGATTGCAGCATGGGCAGACATATGGTATAATGATGCCAGAAAAAGAGCCCACATGCCATTCCTTCCCTCCTCCGTATTGTCAAATAACAATCCGGCGAAGAGGTAGTCCTCGCCTATCTTTTTAGGTAGCGGGATCACCATATCTACATCCTGCGCAACCTTTAGGATGGGAAAGGTCGTCTCTCTGGAAAGTTGCAACCCAACTGTTTCAGGTTTTTTGCCCGAAAACTCGTAAAATACTTTGTAGACAAAATCGTGAAAACTTTCGTCCCGAGATGTCATACAGAGTCTACTGTCTTTACCACTATCTTTCGTACTATTGCCTGGATTTCTGGGTCATCGCTAGTTAGTGCAATTATGGTTTCTTCAGCAGCATCCTTCACAGTTCCCCCGTCTGAAACAATTTTGGCCCAGTTGAGAAGGTCCCCCACTGAAGGGCCATATGGTAGTTCGCCCGTCTTGTACTGTTTCCTCAACTCTGCCCCCACCCTTATTATGTTCTCGGCATCCTGCCTTGATACGTTTGCCTTTCTTTCCACAAGGTCAATCTCCTTTTCATCTATCTTTGCTCCCACACTCATATAGTCAAAGTTAAGCCAGACGCTCATCCTACGCCTCATCGCGGCATTTATGGGCTTGGTTCCCGCAAACTCGGAAGAAACTGGGTTCATGCTGATTATTAAAAAGGCATCAGGGTGGCGTTGGATTATTTCATTGTCCTTTTCTGTGAGAACCATGTGACCTCGCTGGTCCAATATCGGGTTAAGCCGCGTAGCAATGTCTTGCTTCATCATGTTTGCCTCATCAAGGTAAAGAATCCCCCCATGCCTGCACCAAGAGGTAATGAGGCCGTCAATCCAGTTCTCCTTGCCAAGCCCCACATATCTTCCAAAGAGGTCAAAGACAGAGGTCTGGAGGCCGCAGTTAATCTCCCACAGCGGCAACCCAGCCAGTTCCGCCACCAGGTATACAATGTGTGTCTTTCCTGTACCGCTTGGTCCTATCAGAGCACACTGTCTAAAGTATGAAAGCGCCCTTGCGATACGCTCGACATAATGCTCGCCGTTGTCAAGGTACGGAGGGGTTTCCTTGGGCACTAGCTCGGTGATCTCGGGTGAAAATGTGAACTTGGTAGAGTCAAGGTATCTTTTTATGTCATAGGTCTTGGACAAGGCATGGGTATTTCGTTTTAGTTTTGAGATCTTTACGTTCAGGTTGAACTTTTCATCAACAACCTTCGAGGCGCTCGTTTCCTTTATTCTCTGGTTAGCCCCCTCTAGGTTGCTCACATATGACGGTGCCTGTACAACTGTTAATTGTGGGATATGTAACACTGAACTACAGACAGGCGCTTAAGTCTAAATCTTGGAAAGATCCACCATTGGACCACAGAATCGAGATAAGCTCCTTGCTCGTAAACCGCCTGAAAAACAACCATGACGACTTTGCAAAGTACGACATAGACGTATCACTTGACGAGGTAGAAAACAATGAGGCTGGAATAAAGCTAAAGTACAGGATAGTTTTGCTCTCAAACCCTACAAACACAAAGATTACGGTAGAGGGATTGGTGGCCATCTATGGGAATGACACCGAGGTTGCAAAGCAACTTGCGCCAGACCAAAGAAACATACCGCTTATTGTAAGCACCATTTACCAAGACATATTCCCACTCGTGTACATAGTATGCAAAAGCATGCAGATCCCAGTCCCCGCATACAAGCTGTCCCAGATAGCATCTACCACGCAGAATGTAATCCCAGAGGCACCAACTGAACGACCTACGATCGAGTCCGAACCGGCTGAGCAGTCTCCACAGTCACCCCCCGTCCAAGAGGCTGGGGAGGATGTCGAGGTCCCCCCAGAAGCGGCAGACGCCCCTGTAATCCAGTAGTAGTGTAAGTCAAATCCTATTACATAACGACTGATATCAACAATCTCATATGACCAAACTCATAGGCATATGTCATTTATCAGGAAGGTGCGGAGAGGCCTCAGTTCGGTCGTAACTTCAGCCATTTTGCTGACATCGGTGGCAGTAATAGGAAGTTCGATAGTAGCCTGGTCCAATTCCAACCTTTCATCATTTGAGACGGCGCTGACCAATACTGCGGCAAGCGACGAGAACCAGATAAGCGAGAGCCTCAGCCTGGAAAACACAGTATTTTGTCAAAATTGTGGCACCTCAGACTCGGAAAATGTCGTAAACGTAACAATGACTAACACCGGCACCATCCCACTAAACGTAACCGAGATCCTGATAAACGGTACTGTGATTAACTATTTTTACTATTCCCAAATTTCACCATATTCCTCAGCATCCTGCATTCATGTAAACGGGGTTTCGCACACCAACTCGCCATCCGGCCCCTCCACGTGTCTTCCTTCAGAAATTATGCCGGGACAATCATTCATAGTATCGGCCTCCTTGCCTAGCCCGTTGGTTTGGAAGGGCTCAGATTCTGAGACCATATCTGCAATCACTTCAAGGGGTTCGATTTTTGCAACCCAAGCGGAGGCACCATGAAAAACAGGCGTGGCTTGAGCACGGTCGTTGGTGCAGTTTTTGCGGTAATTGCCCTGACCTCTACGGTGACATACATATCATTCAGCATGAACACTTTGAACCAGTATGATAATTCCGTCATCACAAAAAACCAGCAACTGTCGAACACAAATCAGGAGAGGCTGCAAATAACAAGCGTGACTGTCCCAAACGGCAAATTCAATATCACGGTGGCAGATATCGGAAACCTCCCCGTTAACATTACAAAAATATGGGTTCAAAACACCACTGCCACCGATTGGGACTACCAGTATCTCGTCAGCAGTTTTGTTGCCCCGGGCAGTACCAGTACCAATATTGGTCAGACCATACCGGTCATTTACAACCCATCATCTGCGTACAATGTCAAACTTGTAACATCAAGAGGCAATGCGTATCAGTTTACGGTAAATTCGGCATCACAATATCCCTTATCAATCCAGCTCATCTCCACGCCAAACATCGTCCCATCAGGCTTTGCAACCAATCTACTAATGATAGTATTCAACAACTCTACAGAGGGGGCTACCGTTACAAACGTGTCGCCAAACGCACTTGGGATCGTGGCAAACAGCGGGGTGACGTCGAACTGTGGCTTGCCATCGCCCCCACTTTCAAAGTCCATCCCACCTGGTGCCACCACGATATTCCAGTGGTCATGCACGCTTTCTGGGGACACGAGCTCATCAATTACATATAATGCCACACTGCAAAATGGATACAGTCACAACTATGGCATTACCACGGTCACGATAGGCGCCGTACAGTTTGCTTCAGAAAGCACAAGCTCGCTTTCGGCGTCCGGGCTCGGAGTAGGAAACAATCTAGTTGATTCTGTGCTGCTCTTCGACCAGAACCAGTTCAGCGTGCCCTACGGAGGCTTTCAGATGTATAATACGGCTCCCGACAACAGCACAAACAAGAACGGTCTTGGAACAACATTTCTGCAGCTAGACCAGTCCCCATATGGCGCCTCATTCTATACAAATAACGGGTCCTCAACTACCATCTCGTCTGGAGTCTGGAACGCAACATTACGCTATGTGAGTGCCCCCCTTCCCACAACTTTTTCAACAAACCAGTATCCCGACCTCATATACCACTTCCAGGACTACGTGAGCGGGAAAAACAACGCAGGAAACTCGATAGGTCCCAATGACAACCTCACCATATATAGCAATCCCTCCTGGAGCCCTACGGGCGGCGTAAACAACACATCTGGATATACCCTCGATGGCAGTAGCCAATACATGTCTGATAATGTCGATCCGCACACCCAGATACCCAGCCAGAACGGAGTGGCAAGCACATCCATGTGGTTTAAGACAAGTGGATCATGCAGTGGAACCTGTACGTTGATGAGGATAGGGAGCAGCGCCAAGAGCCCGTTCTATGATATCGTGATTAGTTCCCACCATCTAGTCTTCAAGTTCTCCGACCATAACAACAATGACAACAACGGCGGCCAGGTTGACGCCACATGTACCGGCCTTGAGACGGTGGACGACCAAAATTGGCACTTTGTAGTTACAGAAAAAACCGGTTCTACATCCTGTCAGATGTATACAGACGGGAGTATCGATGGGTCATCCTCGCCCGGGACGGCGTGTAGCGGAGGGCGAAATGGCGATTGCGCATCAGAATCTGGGACATGGAACATAGGTCGCGATCCCTCTTCGAATAACAATTACTTTGGTGGAATCATAGACAATTTCATGCATTGGAATTCTTATCAACCCACATCATCACAGGTGACAGATCTTCTTCATACGTCCTATGGCATGAATGCCGAGACAGTAGATGTAAACGTGTTTGAAACAGATGTAAATGGAAACTGCAACTCTGGCAATGGAGGCCTAGGAGGGAACTGCCAAGGAAGTGGGAATGTCATTTATCAAACCACTTCAGCCCCTATGCCCTTTGAGGACAGCTGGGGAGGATACTCTACCTCCCGCCCATCAGCAAACTCGTTTTGGGGACAGGCCAATTTTACGACAGACCGCCTTCCAACGGTGAATGTAACAACATCCCAGAGGATAGAGTTCCAAATACAGTATGTTCCAAAGTCAAGCGGTCAGTTAGGAATGCAGATGATAATTGATAACACCCAGCTTGCCGGCACCCAGTCCGAGCTTCAAATGCCTACAATATCAGCCCCGTTCCTTGGTTATCTTTCCTATGACAACAAGAATGACGGCAGCCTGTACATATCAAATGCTGGCCCCAATGTAGCATGGGTTGCTCCGGGCAGCAGGGCGGTCTTCTACAATTATGACTCCTGCACCCAGAATTGCGCATATGCCGGCTGGATTTATTTTTCGACTAACAATCAGCACTGGAATCAGTGGTCAAACACAGACAGTTTTGCCATACCCGTAGGGACATCACTTGAGCTGTTTTTCACACAGCCCAACACCCAGCCTGGACTCGATGGTTATCAGGGTGGCACCATCATCCCAATCGGCTATTACAAGATGTATGTGTACATCAACGGGTATGATGATTCAGGCCATACTCTTCTGAACACCCAGTACCTAGGGGTTGTCAGGGTATACAGTCAGTAAAATAACACGGAATCTGGCTAATATGCCAATTGATGTGCTTTATGGAATCAAGCCCCCATAATTTTGAACATCCTTAGAATCAAAGCAGGTTTCAACCCAAGGAGAGACGGCCTAAACCATCCCCTGCCAATACTAGCCGTTAAAAAAAGGCGAACTTGCAGTACCAATCCCGACCTCTGCCTCCAAGGCAGGCGCGGTTCCAGGCCCCGAAATGGTTGTAACTTTACGTTACACACCCACCTTATTTATATAAAAAAGACCAAAATTTCCATTGGCTCCGGAGGAAAAGGCTAGCGACGAGACCCTAGCGGCGGCAGTAAAGGCCATGGAGGACCTGGTGGACGAGGCAGTACAGGTCTATGAACTTGACAAGGAGAAGGTAAATGTCATAGACGACCTCTACAACTCCCTAAAGGTGATAACGACCTACCTCGCATTTTCAGTCGATCTCGAACCCCAACTTCTAAGCCTTGCAGAAAATTTCAGGCTTATTCTCACGCCCTCTCTAGACATCATAATTATCAAGCCCGACTTCAAGTCAGAAACGAGGCGGTTTGACCAGCTCACACTGGATGAAACCGCAAATGTCCTAAAGTTTGCAATTCCTGCAATCATATCCATGGTAAGGGCAGACAGAGAGTCGAAGAACAGGAAGGTTGCCTTCTTGCGTGAGGGGGCAAAGAAGCTAAAGCGACTGCCGACCTCAAGTCAGGACGACTTTGTAGTCACGGATGCCTCAATTCAGGTTGAAAATGTCGGAGGCAAATTACAATGACCGAAGTAAAAAATTTTAGAAAGGTAGACGAAATGCAAAAATTCCTAGAAGCGCAAATAAATTCGTTAAAAGGCCGCTCTGACGAGGTATCAAAGCAAATAGGCGAAAAGATGCGGTCCACGGATTCTGCAGGGAACAATGACGCAGAACTTGTAGAACTTCGCCAAAGGCTTGAAGGAAGCCAAACCGATCCCAAAAAGAAAAAGCCTGTAAAACGCAAGGACCAAAAGAGCAACTGGCATGATTTCGGGGCCATCTCCATTTATGACGGAATTGGGATGAAGGGGGAGCTTGAGCTTTACTTCAAAGCCATGGAAAAAATGAAGGCAGAACTAGATAGGATGACAAAGGTAAAACAGGCGCTAGATGACCTTGTCAATAAAGGTCTAAAAAGGGACATGGGGTGCGTCCTGTTCCTGAACGGAGAAACCCCTGCTGAAATCGCCTTTACCTCGTCAATTTCCCCAAGGAAGAAATTTGCAATACGGACCATCCTTAGCCTTCCTCGAGAGACGGAGGATCTGTAGCATCTCCAAATCCATATGCCATGTTTTTGACTCTCCAATTCTAATTCCGATGACATCAAAGATGCATTTACATGGTCAGCCAGGACCTGTACGCAGCAAGGGCCCAAACCCAACCCATATGTAAAACCAAGCTACAAACAACCCCCTATTAGATTCACGCACCCCCTATGGTTTGTGAGATCAAGCCTGCTGATCAGCGGAATAGCCATGGTCCTCTCGGCCATTCCGAGCTACCTCATCCTGCCGTCAATGGTAAAGAACACCCTAGACAAATTTTCAGGAGGCAGCATGTCCAATTCTATGAACCAACAAATCTTTTCTCAGCTTGGTTTTCCGCCGCTAAGCTCGTTTGAACCGGCCGTAAGATATTTTTCAATAGGAATGCTTGTCGCAGGTCTGGTGGTGATTCTGCTGGGAATTCTCCTAAAAAAAGTGCCAAAGTCGGTCACCCTCAAGTTGAATCTGGAAGGCGAGAAAAACTCTCCTACATTTGAGGATGCCAATACCAGCGCAATCCACCTATTGCAGGAAAGGCTTGCAAGGGGCGAGATAACGTCAAGCCAGTACCAGAATCTCAGAAAGATCATGGAGGAAAAGAGGTAATCATGTACCTGCCTTCCCTCCAGATTTAAAACCATTACGCATGATAAAACTAATTTTTTGCCTTTCCCAAAAATGGCAACGTATGACGCAGTTTGACACAAGTTGGATCTAAAATTATAATACGTAGACCTTTGATCTCCGGATCCTGAGATTAGCACATGAAACAAATGAACGATGAGATGCAAATTGGGGTCTTCTCAGCAGGAGAGGACTCGACACTGTATGAATACAAGATAAAGCTTGAAAAAGTCCAAAACGAGTTGGTGAAATTCGGCCTGACAAACAACCAGGCAAAAGTGTACATCTACCTTGGCAAGTACGGCCCGAAATCAGCCCCTGAGGTGGTCAAATCTCTCGGAATGCCAAGGACAGAGACATATTTCATCCTCAATACTCTCCAGAACAAGGGGATTGTATCTGCCGAGTTTTCGTTCCCTACAAGGTATGTCGCCCTGCCAATAGAGCAGGCAATTTCGACGCTCATTAACACCGAGAAGGAAAACCTGAACATCCTAGCAAAGGAGGAAAAGAACATAACCGAATTGTGGAAGGGGGTGCCCACCTTTGCAATAGAAACAACCGAGATAAAGCAGGACAGGCTCCAGACCATGGAGGGAACCGGTCAGATATACTCCAAGATCAAGGAGATGATAAAGACCGCAAGGGAACAGATAGTAATCTTTGGCAGCGAGAAGGACATTTCCAGGTTCTACCACTCGGAGATAATCGAACTGTCATATGATTCTCTTGCAGAGGCAAGGATGATCCTTTCGGACTCTCTTAGGATGCCGCACTTTTTGGAGGAATTTGACAAGAACAAGATAAGGGTCATGCCAACCGGGGAGAACAACAATCAGTGCTTCGTAATAAAAGATAACAACGAAATAATGCTCTTTTTGAGAAATGCGACACATCCATCACACAATGTTTTTGCGATGTGGTCAAATTCAAGATCATTGATAGACCCAATCCACAAGCTGTTCGAATACTCTTGGGAGAGGTCGCAAGCCTGCTATTAGAGGTCAGAATTTGCCGAGTGAAAATCCTGCCGGACCGACGAGGAAAAATTCCACCATGCTTGAAAAATGGTTCCCGTGGACTCGGCATGACAAGAATCCCGAACAGTACATTGCTGAATTGAAAAAGCCTGTAACGTCAGGCAAGATCACACAAATGCAAAGCATACGAGATTCTCCTGAAACCAAAAATGATAACACTGATAGAGAACAGATTCTTGCCAACCAAATTGAAACGAAGCCAGACACGCCTGTCCCAATTAGCGAGGCATGGATTGAGCCCAATCCTCCAAACATCGGCGACATGGAGAAGCAGTTGGAGTTCGTCCACAGGCTACTTGCCGAAATAAACACAGCGTACTCCCAACATGCAAGGAATGAAAAGGAACTTGAAACCCTAAAAAATCATGAGGTCCACGAGGTACACGACAGGATCCTTGGGTCCGACTCGTGGTTCACGTTTATTACTGCCCCATACCAGCTTCGGGTCGGAGATTTACACTATTCTATAAACTACAAGACTACCACCGGCAAGCTTGACAAGATTGTGCTAAATGAGTCCGACAAGTCCCTCACCGCTTTCATTACCAATTGCACAAAGGTAGGCCAGATAACACTAGAGCTTCCACGCCTACTCATAGATTCCCAGTCAGAGGATAACATAGACTCGCCATTCGACATATTTGTCCAATACAGGCAGTTCACACACAAGGCCGTTTTTGCCGAATTGTACAGGAATAACAACGCCAGAATACTTCAGATAGACCTTCCCCATGACCCTGTTGCGTTCTTTCCCCATGACCTTAGGATCAAAATGGTAGGCACAAAGTCCATACACTCGTGAAAAATCCATGCCCGTTCTTAGAGCTGCCTGCCAAACCTACGTCAGAACTGATTCCACCACTTGCTAAAGAAAGACAGGATACCACGGGAATGCCAAAAATCTCACTAAAATTCTTCTGCCGGACCGTGTTTTTCCATAATTACTAAATACAAATTCTTGATTTCCTGGTATGACGGCTTGTGCATTTCATAAAGCTCGCGCTTTATGCCAAACCTTTCTATTACCTTCCACATCTCATCCACCGGCTTAGATTCTCCACCATCTCCTTCCATGCAGCAGAGTAGGCTCTAAGCGTAGATATTGTTGAGTATGTACGAGAATCTTACAACCAATAACAGTACAATTTTTAACGCCATTTTGCCACCGATTGAACTATGCAAAGCCATGTCTGGCATCCATACACACAGATGAGCCAATGGAATAGCTTTGACGTCATAGTGAAAGGAAGGGGGATGTGGCTATATGATCGCAAAGGCAGGCGCCTCTTGGACGGCGTTGCAAGCATGTGGTGCAACGTCTGGGGACATTCAAGGGCCGAGATTGTAAGATCAATGATATCCCAGACAAAAAAGCTTCAGCATTCTTCTCTCTTCAACCTCACAAATGACAAGGCTGAAGCCCTTGCTGAAAAACTTGTCAGCATTTGCCCAGGGATGCACAGAGTTTTCTACTCAGACGACGGCTCAACAGCTATGGAGGCCTCGGCAAAGATGGCCCTCCAATACTGGCAGAACATGGGCGAGAGGAAGAAGACCAAGTTTATCGTACTTGAGAACGGGTACCATGGCGACACGATAGGAGCAATGTCGCTAGGCTATGTTCCAGCCTACTTTTCAAGCTACAAATCGGTGATATTCCCGACAATCAAGGTTCCCTCACCGCGTAAGTACAGAATACCCAAAGGTCTTACTTACGAAGACTATTACAACTCATGCCTTGAAAAACTGGAGGCCGCGCTTTCACGGAACGATAACATCGCGGCTCTCGTCATGGAAAGCGGTGCCCAGTTGGCAGGAGGCGTTACCATTTATCCCAAGGGATATCAAAGGGCAGCATCTCGCCTTTGCAAAAAACATGGGACTTTGTTTGTACTAGATGAGATTGCCACAGGCCTTGGTAGACTGGGATCTATGGTTGAGTATGAGGCCCAGGAAAGCAGGCCAGACATAGCATCTTTCGGCAAGATGCTTACAGCAGGATACATACCACTTGCCGCCACGCTTGCAAGCAAGAGGGTATACGATGCCTTCCTCAGCCCATTTGAAGAGATGAAGCATTTCTTCCATGGGCACACTTTCACAGGCAATCCACTGGCTTGCGCGGCTGCCATTGAGAACCTAAACCTCTACGAACGACACAAGATCATCTCAATGGTGAGGAAAAACTCCGTTATCCTCAGCAAGAGAATCAATGAGATCGCTGCACTAGATATGGTTGGCGATGTCAGGTACAAGGGAATGCTCATGGGGATTGAAATGGTTTCCGACAAGACAAGGAAAACCCCAATCCCTCACAAGGCAAACGTACCCCTGAGGGTTTTCAAGGAGGCAAAGAAACACGGGATCTATCTCCGGACCCTTGGCAGCATTATTATGCTAGTGCCCCCACTTGCAATACCGGAACAAGATCTCGGATTTCTAATTGACGGAACCATCAGCACGATAGAAAATGTTTCAAAGCAGATTATCCCGTAGCACAAAAATTCAAACCCTAGAAGTTGACATGGTTTAGCTCATGGTTCTCCAGTTTGCTTGTTTACATTGGATTTTTCAAATTCTTGATTTTTTAATTTTTCTATGTAGGCCTTGAGTCTCAATATCATGTCCTGCTCCCTCTGGTAGTGTATCCTTTTCTCAACCACCCTGTATAGCTCCATAACTGCCTCGTCGGTTGGAAAAGTTTTTTCTATTACCTCCCGCCTTATGCCAACACTTTCAATTAGGTTCCACATTTCAAGGACAGAAACACGTTTTCTGGTACCCTCTGAAATCATACCGTGAATTTCCCTATCCTTGCGGTCAAGACCGGGCGGATTATTTTCATTCGGATCAGGAGTCTTTATTTCCATTTCATTCCCCTTGGTAGTTTTACGCACTTGTGGTATAATTTCATTGTCTGTCTCAGAGGCGGGACTCTCATGTTTTATATCGTTCAAGTCACCAGCCGGCATCCGGTTCTGCGTCCAAGGGAGAATCTTCCCTAGCACTGAGCGTCCGGACTCGGTACTGGCTGTCTGGGATTGGAAATTGTCTGTCAATGAAAACCCCTTGACACCATCAATAACTTACTTCAGATGCATCCCAAGAATATTCAAAGAGTTGTTGGATGGAGTCTATGAGCGATTTAGAGTCAGACCATATCGCGAAAACGTTGTGCGACGGATGTGTCGCGTTCCTTAGGAACAAGACTACCTCGTCATTGTCTTTGATTACAAAGCACCTGTTGTCGTTCTTTTCCTTTGGAATAAGTCTTATCTTCTTCATATCAACCAGGTCCTCGAAGAAATCTGGAACATTCATTGCTGGAGAAAGTATTATCCTTACATCGGTCAGGGAGTTTGAAATCATTTCGATTATCTCCGAGTGGTAGAACCGGGAAATGTCCTTCTCGCTGCCAAAAACTGTTATCTGCTCCCTTGCGGTCTTTATCATCTCCTTGATCTTGGAGTAGATCTGGCCCGCCCCCTCCATCATTTGAAGCCTTTCTGCCTTTGCCTCGTTGGTTTCTATCGCAAATGCAGGTACGGTCTTCCAAAGTTGGGCAAGATCCTTTTCCTGGTCTGCAAGCAGGTCTATCTTCTCTTTTTCAGTATTGATAAGGGTGGACACCGCCTCTTCTATTGGCAATGCCATGTATCTTGTAGGGAATGAAAATTCCGCAGTAACTATGCCCCTGCTCTGAAGAATGCTCAGGATGTAATAAGTCTCCGTTCTTGGGAGGCCAAGCGATTTGAAAATCTCTGGTGCTGATTTCGGACCGTACTTGCCAAGGTAGATGTACACCTTAGCCTGGTTTGGCGTAAGGCCGAACTTCACAAGTTCGTTCTTAATTTTTTCCAGTCTGACCTTGTATTCGTAAAGATTCGACCCCTCACTTGCCGAAAAGACACCTATTTGAATCTCGGACTCGGTTTTTTTCATGCCGTGCCCCGCTTTGGAGTACTTTTGTCTGTCAGGTACGTCGTACTCATAAGTCCGGTACTCTTGGGTCTACTACTTCCACGTGCAATCATACAAACGAATATATCAGAATATTTTTCCACATGTGTCAAATTTTTTCCCAATGCCATTACGTAAATAATCTACTTAACAAATCACCATATAACCACTTTGGTAGTTTATACAATAATTTTATAGCATATTTTTTTTCCATTTTTTTATTCTAGAAGATTTTTCCATACAATAATTATTCCCTGACAATCTCGTCTTATGAAACCGGACGACGCCTCATTAGAATCCTTAATTTTACTAGTCGAACATCACTATTCGCGAGCACGATTAAAAAACGACTAGTTATGAAATTTTCAAGTTGTCATGCCGACGATTCTCGTTTTACCTCTCATTTTCGATTGATGGGTTTTGATTTGTTCATAGAGGGCCAAGATTTGATCATGTGGCAAGTTGTTCTTGGGGTCCAAAATTTTTCTGTCTAGACCAAAGGATTCTATTGTTTCCCACATGTTCTCCAAACAGGGTAGAACCATTGACGTAAGAACACGTCCCAAGATAAAAGATTTTTGTCAATTTGTTCTGTAATAATCTTCTAGTTTTATTTTCGTGATGCATGGATTGAGTCCCACCCATCACATGAGAGAATCACATCTGACTCAACAATCCATTCACCAAAATATACAAGATTCAATTTAGGACAGGGTTTACTTTCTTAGATATGCAAGCCAGTTTGCAAGGCCGATTAGCACCGCACCGCCTACAATGTTACCAAGTGTTACCGGAACTAGATTACCCGCAATCCCTAGAAGAGTAAGATGTGAAAGGTCTACTGAAGTTCCCGCCCTCTGCAGTGCAGAAATGAACGTCGGGTCATTCTTGATAACATATGCAAATGAGAGGAAATACATGTTTGCAACACAGTGCTCAAAGCCCATAGCCACAAAGGCCGATACGGGGAAGATGATTGCAAGAACCTTGTCGCTTATCTTCTTTCCGCCCGAGGCAAGCCACACAGCGATGCAAACAAGGCAGTTGCACAGCATTCCTAAAAAGAAGGCCTCCACAAATCCCAGGCTCGTCTTGTGGCTAGCAATCATCAGCGCCCTTATCCCGAACTGGTAGTGGTTGCTTGTCCACACCCGACTCATGTAAAAAATTCCTACGGTCGCAAGGGTTCCGACTATGTTTCCACCATAAACTATCATCCAGTTTCTCAGGAGTGAAGTGGCCGAAACCTTCCTGCTAGCGAGGCTGACTATGGTTAGCGTGCTGCTTGTGAACATTTCCGCCCCTATTATCACAACAAAGATTAGCCCCATGCTGAACATCAGGCCTCCCAGAATCTGTGTGAGTGTATTTGTCACTATTGTCTGACTAGTGGTAAAGGTAAAGTAAATTCCCCCAAGGGATATGAATGCCCCCGCCATGACGGCAAGAACAAATACAGAAAAGGGCTTCATTTTTATCTTCAGGATCCCAGTCTTTTCCATCTTCTCAGCCAGGCTTTTGGCAGAAAGCGAAGAGTCATGTTCTGTAGAGCCCTCCGGTTCCTCCTTGCTGTAATCCAAGTAAGACGGTACCGTTGCAGGCTGTACAATCCCTTTGCCTGCAGTTCTGCCTGCCATTTCGTCAAGTAGGTCTTGGGCAGCCCCCATCATGGTGCCCCCCTGTGCAATCCTCCCAGCCTCTACGGTGGAATTCATGGATTTTTCGGTAGGAGATGCCGCTCTTGCGGGAGACTGGATTTCCGAGGGTGATTTAAGGGGCGAGTTTGAAACATCCGCCTTATTGAAAGCCTCCCCGTCATTTGAGGACGCCCCAATCTTTGCGTTTAGAGCCTTTTCATTATCAATGTCACGCTGCACCACATACCGTGGTGGCCTACCATATTTAGTGTGGGGTTGTATTATTCCAGCTATCCTTCATCGATATATTAAAAATTAGTCAATACCTGACTATGAATAAAACCTTGGTCGGTTTTGCATGTGCCGCAAAACCAGAAAATCGTAGCGACCGCACACAGGTGGTTTTTTTCCAAAACAGATGTGAGGTAGCGCAGAAATGAGAATTTTGGGAATTGATGACAATTCGGACATCAACAAGCTTCTGGAAACCGTCCTAAGTGCTTCTGGACATGAATTTTCTTCAGTGACAGACGGCAGGGAGGGAATCAAGCTAATAAAGCAAAAGCCCTACGACGTTGTCCTCCTAGACCTTGCAATGCCAGAGTTTAGCGGGTTTGATGTTTTGTCATCCCTGAAAAGCGACGGTACAATTGAGAAGCAGAAAATAATACTGCTTACCGCGTCGTCAATTACTGACCAAGAAATAAACGAGCTGCTAAAGACAGGAGTTCACTCATACATCAGAAAACCTCTTGACATCGACGTGTTGGTTGAAAGAATAGAACAGATACACGACGGCAAGTGAGAGAACAGAACATGACAAAAACTGTGGAGGAAAGTCAAAAAGAGGATCTAAGGAAGGCATTAGAGGAAGTTTCCAACATAAAGAAAAGATACCAATCGTTTTACGACGAACTTCCCGACCTTCTCCGCACAATAGATACAAATGGAGTAATATTAAACTGCAACAAAGCTTATGCAGAGGCATTTGGGTATTCAAAGGATGAGTTAATTGGAAAATCAGTTTTTGATTTCATCTCCGAAGAGGGACGTGAAGCATTTTCAGATTCCTTCAAGACATGGATAGAGACGGGCGTGGTAAGAAACAGACAAGTCTGGTTTAGGAGGAAGGACGGTACAAGATTTCCCGCCCTGGTCAGCGCCTCCAATCTTTATGACGAGAACAACCAACTAATTGGCAGTAATACAGTGATAAAAGACATAACCGAGATTCATTCTGTAAAGAGGAGACTTGAGAAAAATGAAAAGCGCCTGAGGAGGCAGCTTAAGCAGCTAAAAAATTCAAACGAACTTCTAGTTTCCACGGAAACCAAGTACCGAAACCTGTACGAAAAGACTCCGACACTGTTGCGAACAATATCGCTCGAAGGAAGGCTCACAGATTGCAATGTGGCATATGCCATATCCCTAGGTTACAAAAGGGACGAGATCTTAGGAACATCAATTTTTGAACACACTGCAGAGAGGAGCATGGATGAAATGCGAGTAAATTTTGAAAAATGGAAGGAATCAAAGGAAACAGAGCCCTGCGAGATCTGGCTCAAGAGGAAGGACGGCAGTACTTTTCCCGCTATGCTTAGCGGTACAAGCCTGTACGATGAAAAGGCAAATCTCATAGGCAGGACTCTTTCCCTAGTCGACATGACGCAAGCATACCAGACACGGAAGAAAATGGAGGAGAACGGCAAGCAGCTCCAGTCCCAAATCGTCCAGATGAGGCGTGCAAATCTCAGCCTTGCCGCAACCGAGCAGAGATACCGTGCTTTGTATGAAAAATCGCCAGGTCTTTTGCGGACTATCTCTATGGAAGGTATTGTCATTGACTGCAACGAGGCATATGCCAAGGCGCTTGGATACACAAAGGATGAGGCAATAGGGACTTCGTTTTTCAAACACACCGCAGAAAAAAGCGTCTCTGACCTGAGAGATGACTATGACAAGTGGCAGACCACCCACCAGATTACTCACCGAGAAATCTGGATGAAACGAAAGGATGGAACCACGTTTCCATGCCTCATGAGCGGTACAAGCCTCTATGACGAGAACAGGCAACTAATAGGAAGAACAGTCGTTTTGACGGATCTTACAGAAATATACGAGGTAAGAAGGAAGTTGGAAGAGGACGAGTCTAGGCTTAGAATCCAGTATGATGAACTGAAACAAGTTCATTACAACCTAAGCTCGGCTGAGAAAAAATACCGAAATCTTTATGACACCACACCTGTACTACTGAGAACCATCACAAATGACGGACATCTTACTGATTGCAACGAGGTTTATGCCAGAACCCTAGGCTATACCAAGGATGAGATTAAAGGGATGTCTATGTTCGAGCATACGGCAGAGAGGAGCACCGAAGCCCTCCGGGGAAACCTAGTCAAATGGAATGAAACACACCAAGTTCCACCACAAGAGATCTGGATGAAACGAAAGGACGGAAGCATATTTCCAGCCCTTCTGAGCGGCGCGAGCATCTACGACGAGAAAGGAAATGTCGTGGGCAGAACTGTGGCGCTTACCGATATGACAGAAAACTATGACATCAAGCGGAGGTTGGAGGAGAAGGAGGCAAAGCTACGCGAGCAATTCGAGGACCTCAAAAAACTTGACATTGCAAAGGAGGAATTCACCTCCATGATATCGCATGAGCTCAAAACCCCCCTCACCCCAATAATGGGATGGTGCCAAGCCCTCAAAAGCCCAAAAATCCTTGGTCCTTTGAACCAGAAGCAGGTAGAGGCGATCGATGCCATCCAGTCCAACGCAATTAAACTAAGGGATCTGGTAGGCGAGATGTTAGACAGCCAAAAACTTGACATGAAGAAGATGAAGTTTGACTGCAAGTATATTGATGTGACGGAAATGATGTCATTCATTACGAAGAACGTCCAGAGTGCCATAGAGCCCAAGCAGATCGAATTTGCAAATCATACGACTGAGAATCTCCTCCTGAAGAGCGATAGAAACAGGATAGAGCAAATTCTGAACAACATGATATTCAATTCCATCGACTTTGTACCAGATAAAGGAAGGATCCAGATAAAGGCATCTAAAAAAGACGACATGATCCTTTTCATGGTGAAGGACAACGGTACCGGAATTCCGAAGGACAAGCAACACAACCTTTTCAAGCAATTCTACCAACTTGATACTTCGGCCACACGAAAGCATGGGGGGTCAGGTCTAGGACTTTCAATATGCAAGGGCATCGTCGAGGCATTGGGTGGGGAGATCTGGCTGGAAAGCGAGACAGGAAAGGGCGCCGCGTTCTACTTTACCATTCCAACTGAAACAAAGACGGATGGTATAGAAATTGAACAACAAAATCTCGCCACATCACGTTAGAGCGGCTACCGGTTCCGCCCCATTCACCGACCATATAACACCATTGCAGCACGGGTTTGAACCCACACAGTCCGTCAACCAGTACATAGATACCGATAATTTGGAGAAGACACGGGCTGAAATAATTGCCCTGTTCTCACACGAGTTGAAGACACCTATGACCCTAATAATTGGATGGTGCCAAGTGCTGAGCGACTATGGCATCATGGGAAAAATGAACAAAAGACAGGTGCATGCGGTAAAAACAGTATATTCAAACGCCATAAAGCTAAAGGGCGCAATTGAGGACATTCTCGACACGGAGAAACTCATGCATGGCACCATGCTCTTCACGTTCCAGACAATAGATCTTGACAGGTTTATTCGAAGGGTAATGAAACGCATGAAGCCTATTGCAGACGAGAGAGGGGTCCGGCTTGTAAACATGGGAAAAGGGAAGATATTCCTCAGGACAGACGAGAACAGACTAGAACAAGTACTAACAAGTCTCATAATTAACGCGGTTGATTTTGTGCCAAGAAACAAGGGAGTAATAAAAATAGGAACGATGGAGGACGAGAATAATGTCGGTTTTTTTGTGATGGATAATGGAAAGGGCATGTCAAAGGATGTCCAAGAAAGAGTTTTTGAAAAACTATACCAGGAAGACTCATCATATAGGCGAAAACACGGAGGCCTAGGCCTTGGGTTGTTCCTCTGCAAGGGAATAGTTGAATCCCTGGGCGGAATAATATCGGTTGAAAGCAAGATAAAAAAAGGTTCAACGTTCTACTTCACCCACCCAAAAGACGCACAAACCGAAAGATTCGCGCTATACAAAGGGTTTGGAACGGGATTACCCCAAGCCAGAAAGTTCTCCATCTCCCTCGCAGATCTAAAAAATCAGCTTAACAAATAGCATTTCTACTGGATAACGGTGCCTTATTTTTGGTAAACCACTGAAGAAGATTGAGTTTACCTTTATGAAAATATTAATTAATAGACCCGGAGGAAAATCCCCTGTGACCTCAGAGATAGAACTTATCAGCGCTTGCAAGGAAAAGGTGCTGTCTGGAAAACCCATTTCTCCAGGGGAAGCAGAGGTCCTCATCAATGTTTCAGAAAGTTCACTACAAGCCCTTTCAGATGCGGCAAACGAGATTACACGCAAGATAAGCGGAAATCTAGTCGATGTCGAGTCCCTTATCAATGCAAAAAAAGGCAAGTGCCAGGAGGACTGTTCGTTTTGTTCGCAATCGGCATTTTACAAAAGTGGCATTGACACATACAAACTTCTTCCCTCCGAAGTGATTGTGCAAAACGCCATGCTTTCCAAAGAGGACGGCGTGAAAAGTTTCTGCCTGGTCTGTGCATGGCGCGGCCCGACAAAGAATGATTTTGATCAAATATGCGAGATTATCAAAGAGATTAACGAAAAGGTAGGGATCGAGGTTAACTGCTCCCTTGGCTTCATAGACGAGGGCATGGCAAAAAAGCTGAAGGAACTCCGCGTGAAGAGGTACAACCACAACCTCGAGGCCTCGCGCAGTTACTTTGCCAAGATTTGCAGCACCCACACATATGATGACCGCATGAACACCAACATGATCGTAAAACAGGCCGGTCTGGAGCTGTGCTGCGGCGGCATCGTCGGAATGGGCGAGACTAGGATGCAAAGGCTTGAGCTTGGGCTGGACTTGGCAAGGCTTGAGCCGGAAGAATGCCCAGTCAACATACTTGTCCCGCAAAAGGGAACACCCATGGAATCCCAGGAAAGACTCTCCCTGTCCGAAATACTTCGCACTATAGCAGTTTTCAGGTTCCTCATGCCAAGAACCATCCTCAAGATAGCAGGCGGGCGGGAGGTTTACCTTTCAAGCGAGCAGGAAAAGGCCCTCCTCGGAGGTGCAAATGGAATAATTACTGGAGGCTATCTCACGATTGGCGGCAACAGTCCTGTGGACGACTTTGAAATGATATCAAAGATAGGCCTTGAAGCCTAGACTCGGGTTTGTACGTGCAAGGCTTTCAGACCTAAAAAAACACGAGTTATACCGCAAACTACTGTCCGTTAGGCTTTCCGGCCAGCACATAATTTTTGAAAACAAAAAACTCGTCAACCTATCCTCCAACGACTACCTGGGACTCGGGTTGACAAAGATACCGAAATCACAACTCCAGTCTAGTTCCAGGCTAATTTCAGGCAACGACGAATTGTTCGAAAAGCTGGAGGCCAGACTTTCGCGCCACAAGCACCAAGAAGCATCACTTGTCTTTCCCACAGGCTACATGGCAAACCTAGGGATGCTCTCCATCCTTCCCCAGGAGGGCGACCTAATACTAAGTGATGAGCTTAACCACGCCAGCATCATAGACTCGTGCAGGCTTTCCCGGGCAAGAAAATCAATTTACAGGCATGACGACTTGCAAGATCTTGAACGAAAAATCAGAAGCAGGGCAAGACGAAAATTTGTAATCACGGAGGGCATATTTTCCATGAACGGTGATTTTTCAAGGCTGGATGAGATTGCAGAGATATGTTGCAGTCACGGGGCTTTCCTCCTTCTTGATGATGCCCATGGGGATTTTGTTGCCGGCCCAGATGGCCGGGGCTCCGCATCTCACTTTAGAGTCTCAAAAAAAGTCGATGTTTACATTAGCAGCCTAAGCAAGGGCCTCGGAGCATTTGGAGGATATGCGTCCGCAAGCAAGGATGTCATCAATCTTGCAGTGAATACATCAAGGCCATTCATCTATACCTCGGCCCTGCCAAATTTTTTGGTGCATGCTGCGATTCAAAAGTTCGACTCGGATAGGGAGAAAAAAAGGATCAGACTGTGGAGGAACTCGGACCTTTTAAGAAAGGGCCTTAGATCCTCAGGATTCGAGATAGAATCCCCTAGCCAGATAATCCCCATCGTTATAGGTCCGGAAAAAAAGGCCATGGATTTTGGCAGATACCTATACCAGAACGGCGTATTTGCCCAACCCGTAAGATACCCGACGGTGGCTAGGGGCAAGGCTCGGATCAGGATCTCAGTTACGGCATGGCTCTCACAGGTGGAAATAGAGAAGAGCCTCGGTGTGTTTGAACGTGCAGGCAAAAAATTTGGAATAACTTAGAGGGTCATATTTGGAGCAGATTTGGAACAAGATATTAATAAAAAAACAGCCTCAAGATAACCATGGTTGAGATTAGCCTTGGCATTGCAGCAGTTGCAGGTCTTGGATCCTTTCTTGCACCGTGCATACTGCCAATGATACCTGCCTTCCTTGCCTACATCTCAGGGACCACCCTTACCGAGCTTCAGAGGAACAACGGAACTGTCAACCTTGTGACAAGCAGGCTCAACATTGTACTGAACACCGTGTTTTTCGTGGCTGGGTTTACGATAGTGTTTTCAATCCTTGGCGTAGTGCTCAACAGCGTGCTTTCAAGCACTACCGGAAAGATATTTTCAGATTTTAACCACGTGGGCGGCGTCATCATAATCGCATTCGGGGTCTTCATGCTGCTTTCCTCCAAAATAACCAGGCTGAACTTTGAAAAAAAATTAATTCCTAGCAGGGCAAGTGCCAGCTATCCCCTTTCCTTCGTGTTCGGACTGGCCTTTGCCACCGGCTGGACTCCGTGCATCGGGCCGATACTAGGCAGCATCCTGACCCTTGCGGCAACATCCCCGGGCCACGCGTTTCTCCTATTGCTCGGCTACTCGCTAGGCCTAGGCGTTCCCTTCATACTCATGGGAGTCTTCTTTTCCAGGTTTACGAGGTTCATAAAGTCAATGAGCAGGCACCTGAAATATTATGCTGTCATAATGGGATCCCTCATCATCATTCTCGGCATACTGGTTTACACAAACCAACTTGCGGCGATTGCAAGTTTTCCACTACTAAACAACGCACTTCTTGGTCAGTGACATGAAAAAAGAGATCAAAAACGCAGCAATCGCCGGAATCATAATAATAATTGCAATAGCGGGAGTTGCCGAGTATTTCTTTTCCCTTGAAAAACCCGGTGCCAATGATAACTCTGCCCTGACGCAGCCCATTTCGGAAAACGTGTCGTCGTCAGACGAGGCAAAATACCCCCTTGCGCCCGCACTTACTGGAATATCAGGATACATAAACACGACTCCAGAGGCGCTCAAGGATTCGATGAAGAACAAGGTGGTGCTCTATGACTTTTGGACGTACAGCTGCATCAACTGCCTGCGAACACTCCCCTTCCTTGAAGAATGGAACTCAAAATATGCCGACAAGGGCCTGCTAATAGTCGGAATACATTCCCCCGAGTTTGAATTTGAGAAAAATATAGACAATGTCAGGATGGCCGTACAGAAATACAACATTACATACCCGGTTGTCCTCGACAGCGATCACCAGACTTGGGATGCCTTTGGGAACATGTACTGGCCTGCCGAATACATCACGGACTATCAGGGACACATCAGGCATGTCCATTTTGGCGAAGGCGATTACGACCAGACGGAAAAGGCGATACAGACACTTTTGGATGAGCGGTCAAAAAGCCTCGGACTTGGGATTGATGCCAACATGTCACTTGTCAGCCTGCAGCCACACCAGTTTTCCGACCAGCAGACTCCGGAACTCTATTTCGGGTACGAGTTTGCCGCGGGGAGGAACTACCTCGGGAACCCGGAGGGATTCCATCCAAATCTTACGGTCACGTATTCCCTGCCACAAAACTTGGCGACCGACCATTTCTACCTCGAAGGCGACTGGCAGAACCTTGCAGACAGCATGAAGGCGTCGTCCCAGAACGCAGAGATAGTGCTCCCATATTATGCAAGGGACGTCCACATAGTGGCCACAGGACCTGGGGTCGATGTCCAGGTATCGCTTGACGGCAAGCCGCTCCCGCCCGACGAGGCCGGGCAGGACGTCCAGAACGGAACGGCCCACATATCTGAAAACAGGCTTTACACCCTTGTTTCCGCACCGACAGCAGGACCGCACACCCTTACACTGCTTGCCAAGAAGGGTTTCCAGATTTACACGTTCACCTTTGGCTAGAGGCATTGACGCATGATATTTCTAAATTCGAATTTAGAAACATTGCAATCAAGACTGGCATGCCTCCCCGTTGTATCCACGCAGTCATGTAACCGCGGTTACAACAATTTGCAGGACATGGATGTTTAAAACTCCAATCCAGATCTAGGGACTGTCAATAATGAACTTTGCAGCAAGATGGAACGTACAGAAGGAAAGCATCTCACAAAAGGTAATCGACAAGGTAAAGCCAGACGCCCCACTCAGGCCAAAGATTGACGAGGCACAAAAGAGACTCCAGCTGCAGATATCAAAACTTGACTCGATTTCAAGAAAGTTGAAGGAAAAGGACGATTTTATATTCAAAAAGGTGGTTGAGGCCGTCCGTAGCCAGAACAGGCCTTATTCCCAGGCATACGCAACCGAGCTACATGAGATAAGGAAGATGACCAACATGGTCGTTGGGGCCAAGTTGGCAATGGAGCAGATTCAGCTTAGGCTGAACACAATCTCAGAACTAGGAGACGTCGTGGTGACCTTGAGCCCATGCATGTCAATAATCAAGGGATTGGGTTCCGGACTAAGCGGCCTCATGCCCGAGGCAAACTCCTCGATGCAGGATCTCTCAAACATCCTTGGAGACATAATGGCAGGAGCCTCCATGAACTCAGACAATACGTTCACCGTGGACACCACGAATGCAGACACAAACCAGATACTGGAGGAAGCACACGCGGTCCTAGAGGGCCAAGTAAGGCAATCCATACCGGACCTGCCCTCCACTCTTCCGTCCACCGTGAAAAGGCCAGAGCCTATCTAGATTTTTTCTTGCTCATGTCAATCAAGAGTTTCTTGATTCTTGATATCGTAGGATAGCTATACCCAAGTCGGCGGTAGTTTGCAATCATCATCTTCCAGTTTTTGAGCCTCCATTGTGCCTGTTCTGCCGTTATGGAGTGTACTTCCTTTTTTATGATGCTTTTTCTGCCCACTTTGAGGACCCCGGCATCCTTTGCCTTCCACCTGTTTTTTGCAAAATACAGGCCGCCCAGGATTTCCTCCATAGGCATCTCTGCAAAGGATTCCTGAATTTTCTTAATTTGATGGTCGGTTGGTTTTTTTGGCACGAGGACCTTGATTTCATATCTTTCCATATTCGAATTTTGAAATATGCTTCCTAATTAAGGTGGAGGTAAAACATTGCCCCAACTTGGTCTAAACTTGCTTCACGTGAAATCTGTGTGTAGGATCCACTGTAGTTTTATTCGAAGCAGGTTGTAGCGAGAAAGAGCAAGCAGAGCAGGCACGGTCAAATTTGGATTGTGATTTGGATAGGATAGAAAATCCCGTTAAACTTGTTTCCAAAAGGCGATGAATTCCTAGTTTCGTGGGAAGATAACATCCGCATGTGAGCTTTCAAGTACTGTCCCGTTTGAGGCATCAATGTAATAATCCCATTCGTTTCCATGGTATTTTGTTAATTTTTTTACTATATGCACTTGCCATACATACTCATCAAAGGTTCCTACGGGTGCCTGAGAAGCACAGCAACCATTCTTCAATGTCCTGTCATCCAACACAAGTGCCTTGCCATTATTCTTTATTTGCAATAATGTCGCTTGAGCAGTTACATTAGCGGATTGGGACGCAGTCAGCCCGCTAAATTTCATGGCATCCGAAAGAACCACGTCTTTTGAAATCAAATGAGGGTTTTCAAGGTAGTTGAAAAGAACCATCAGGGCACTTCCTGCACCTATTGCAAGTAACCCCATGGTTGCGAAGTTCAGAGCCTTCCTATTCGTATGACTTTCCCAAATGTTACAAGGTGTACATTCTAAAATGCCTTGTGTGTGATTATTCTGTAAACCCGGAAATTGCACACCGGGAACTTTGTACCTACAACTCACCTTAACTATCCAGGACTATTTCAATGCGCTTGACATCCAAATGGCAAAGACTTTCGCCTTATTGCCTCTTGCATAGTTCACAGTCACAGTCAAACATACCTGCCTTTCCCATGCATTCCCCGTGCTTTTCGTCAGAACATTTGTGGCATAGGACCATTATTGCTCGTGTTTTTTGCGACTTGGGGTTATTTTTACCCCCCTATTTTTCACCAAAGATGCCAAAAGGCGGCCCGTTTTCGGCCCAGAAAAAGGGTACAAAATCACCCCAACCGCCAAAAACTCCCATTTTCGACCCCACGAACGAAGGTTAAACCCCTTGCCATTTGGTCCCAGATACGAAGAGGGTGATTTTTTCAAAAACCGCGTTTTTTAGGGGGGGTTTAACACTTGTGCGTACTAATGACAGCCAAGGGTCAAAACACCCCCATTACCCAGTAAGAGATCCTATTTCGCATCAGGCTAGGAACAAAAGCTAAACCCCCGGTTTTTCGACAAATTTCGGCCAAAAAAACACCCCAAAACCAGAGGTCGGGACAGCGTAATTTTTTTAAAAATCACCTCTTGCCGGCATAGTGAAAAAGCTGCTAAACGGGTGAAAAACGCCCTTCCCGGCCAGCTGATAAAAATAGCAAAAAGACTGGCACTTGGCCCTAGGGGTCTTGGCGCCAAATTGATGGCAGTTTTTCGATCTGTTCCAAAATCTCCAAGGCTGCAGTACTGTCCCTGCGCTTTACTGCATTTGCAAAGTCAAACCCCAGTTTTATGGCCTCAGGTGACAGGTCCTTGACCCTTTCAAGGTCTTTTCCTTCCCTCCGGATCCTCTCCCCAAGGGCGCAATATTTCCAGTTGTCAGAAAGGGCTTGCTCGTTATAGGTCAAGGGCTCCCTCAACCTCTGCCTCCAATCCGCCAGCTCCATCTTATCAAGCAGGTTTTCAAGTTTCTGCGTGTAAAATACGCGCATCGCACCCTTCCTTACGGGTTGTAATACTTGTGTTTTATGCTAGTTTCTTCAAGTGGATTTTATTATTTCTGGAATCTTTTCCCGTGCCTGGACAATCTCTATTTCTACCGTCTCTATTGGTTCTTCCACCACATTCCTTCGGATAGAAAACATCTTTGGCTTGTCAAAATCTTTAGTGCAGTCGGGACATGCATAGACCAGAACCCTGTACTCGTTTGGAGCCTTAGGGTTCGAAAGGCGGGGATAGTAAACTAGCCTTCCCCCACAATCCACGCAATACCTATTTGCGCGTCTTGTTCTGGCCAATGCGGACCTCCTGCATGTGTTGTTATACAGCGATCGGTATTAGATCCATGTAGTCTAATAGAATGAACCAAAATGTGATCGGACGACAATATTTCTAATTTCGAATTCTGAAATATATGTCTGACTGGATGGCAAAGTGGCCAGAAATGCCGCCCTCTCTGCAATCATAATGTTTCATAATTCGAATTTAGAAATATCAAAAGCGCCGCCCGTCAGACTTGAACTGACGACCCGCTGATTAACAGTCAGCTGCTCTACCACGCTGAGCTAGGGCGGCAACAGACTTGTTCGTAGGATAAGCCGATTTAATCCTTGCTGAGGTTATTTTTCGATTCCGTCGTGTTTTTCAAAAAGATAGATACCGTCAAGGAAAACTCTCGAGTCCTTGTTCTTCACCTTGGTGTTTTGCTGGAGGCTTGCAGCTGTTTGTGATACATCGGTAAGTACAGGTCCTGTTACTATCACGTCGTCACCTTTTGGAATTACCTTTGTGGTTCCAAAAATCTTTGAGACCCGCGGCGCGCGCTCCCCTTGGAAGTTTTCCACATGGACGCTGTTGTCCTTTACCTTTACCGTGATTGGAAAGTGGGCATAAACAACCTTCATCTTGAAGGTATACCCCGTTTGGACGCCCTTTATCAGGGTGTTTACAATGGATTCGGCCGTCTTGAATATCGCATAGTCCTTCTTGCGCGTCCCAAGCGACTTTAGCATGATGCTTTTGCCTTCCACCTTTAGGTCAACCGGAATTTTCTTGAAGTTCTTCCTGGTTTTTCCAAGCGGTCCCTCTACGCTTAGGATCCTGTGGCTTTCGCTTACCTTGACCTTGTCCGGAACTTCGATTTTTACCTCGTGAATTTCAACTTGCTCAGTAGACATATCCTATCAATAATCCTCCTATCCCCTTGTTTACGGCTTCATGGTGGGACATTACACCCTGGTTTGTTGTGACAATCAGCATTCCCCTGGAATATGATGGAAGGTATTGTTGCTCCCATTTTGCATACCCGTCCTTGCTTACCTTGAATCTTGGCGTGATCGCGCCGCACTTGGTTATCTTTGCCAGTAGCTGTATCTTGAACTTGCCTCCTTTCTTGTCATCAACGTGCTCAAACTCCCCTATGTAATTGTGGTTCTGAAGGGTTCTGAGCACCTCCGTCGCAAGAGTAGATGTCGGCAAGACAACGCATTCGGCCTTCCTCCTGGCCTCGCTGTTGTACAGGGTCACAAACATGTTTGCTAGAATATTGGTTGCCGGCATTTTCTCACCTAAATTTGTTGAATCCTAACGAAGTAGCCACTTCTCTAAAACATCTCCTGCATAGTATTAAATCATATTTTTGGATTACCGCATTATAGTCTCCGCACCTCTTGCACCATCTGGAGCCCTTTCCAAACTTGTGTTCCTTCCTTCCAGTTATCTTGTAATCTCTATTTTTAGCCAATTTATACCACTTGAACTCCAAACTCACGGGTCAGAAAACCTTTTGCATCCTCGGCGGTTATCTTGTGCTCGTTACCTATGCTTGCCTTGTGCTTGCTTCGTACCCGGATGTTAAATCCTGGCCTTGTAAGCGAGATGGAAACATTCAGTCCCACAATCCCAATGTTCGGGTCGTATTTTACCCCAGGGATGTCTATGTGCTCCCTGATTCCGAATGATAGGTTTCCAAAGTCGTCAAAGGATGATCCCTTTATCTGGTTGCCCTTTGCTGCAAAAAGCCTCTTTATCAGATCGATGGCCGGCTGCTTCCTTACGGTCACTGCCACGCCTATCGGCTCTCCCTTGTGTACTCCCCAGTCCCTCTGGGTAGCCCGAGCATTTCTGGGGGATGGCTGCTGTCCTGAAATCTGCTCCAGAGCGCGTTTTGCCCGCTCTATAGGCTCTCCTGACTTGCCGACTCCCATGTTCAGCACAACCTTTGCAACTGAGATCTTTTTCATTTGAGATTCTGTTTTTTGCGACATGTTTATCACTGTATTTGTATAACCGGCTTGTCCTTGCCTACCGCCATGATGGAATCGGACGGTACCTCTATCTGCCTCTCATCGATATCGATTAGTGCCCGCTTTGGAAGTACAAATGTTCCCTCTCGCATCTCAGCTATTTTTCCCATCTTCCCTGCGTTAACACCGCTCGTCACGATTACTTGGGCCCCCTTCTCCAGTTTCACAATATCAAGAATCTTTGTCTCGGGCACTTGGACCACACATGTGTCACCTACACTCACCTTTGCATCCGAAATCAAGTTCCTTCCATCATGGAACCCAATCTGTGTTTTCTTGCCTTTGATTGTGACCTTTTTTGTCACTTTGAGAAGTTTCTTGGTCTTTTCTGATGCGTTTATTGTAATGGGTTTCAATACGGTTAGATCCTTCGGAACAAGCCTGTATATCTCCGGCACTCCCTGGAGTTCAACTACATCCATCAGGCCAATCCCGTGGTGAAGTGATTTGCGTGTAATGCCGTCCACTTTTACCTTCCCCCCATAGATGACCGACTTGGCCTCTCTGAGTGTGGTTGCAAGCTTTAACGTATCCCGCACAAAGACAGCTGACGGTATAGAGTGATCTTTTTTGTGTCCCCCAGGCCTTACTGTAACTACAAACCTCTTATCCTTTCTAGTGATTCCCCAGAACATCGGGGCCATCTGTCTTTTTAGTTTCTTACTTCCTGATATGCTAACCATTATTTCTCATCCTTCTTTGCCTTTTGGGATTTTTTCTCTCCCTTGTCAGTTTTTTCAGCTGCTTTTGTTTCTTTTTGTTTTGGCTTTTGTTCCTTTGCCGCCTTGGGCTCTTGCTGCTTGGCTGCCTCTTTTGGTGCCTCCACGGCCTTTGGCTTTTCAGCTCTTGGTTTTTGTCCCTCTAGCCTGTTCTGCCTCCACTTGTCCTCCAGATTTAGCGCAGTTATCATTACGTTTGACGGGTGAATGTAAATGTCCACGTTTCCTCCCTTTAGTTTTTCACGCTTTATTCCCTCAATTGCGACTCCCCTCCTCAAAGTCGATACGCTGGTAACCTTCCCCTCTATCCCTTTGAATTCACCCCTGAGAACTTTGACACTGTCACCTTCCACAACCCGTACGCTGCTTTGGCGATACTTCTGCTGAAGCTCCTCCGATAGTGGGGAAGCAAGCTGTTTGCTGACAAGGTGCATCGGAGCCACGTACATCATTCGGTTTCTCATGTTAGTTGGCTTCATATCATACCACCATAGAGGCCAGATTTGCTATCCTTGGCCATTTTTCAGATGCTTCCACTGCGACTGGTCCCTTGATCTCGGTTCCCTTTATTTCTCCCTCGGGAGTCACCAATACTCCAGCATTGTCTTCAAACGTAACCCTCACCCCGCTGAGCCTGTGAATCGCGTATTTTTGTCTAATTATTACTGCTCCAAATATCTGGCCCCTTAGCTCACCCGGACCCTTCTTTACTACAACGTTTACAAAGTCGCCTACCGCCGCAGACGGATATCGGGAAACCCTAGTCTTAGTTTTTTGCACCATTACAATTTCCAGAATCTTGGCTCCAGTATTGTCCGCACACACGATTTGGGCTCCAAGCGGGAGGGCTCTTGTAACATATGGCCTGAATTCTTGCACGCCTTTTGCTGAAACTGCACGACTCTTTGTGGCCGCCATTATGACACGACCTCCACAACAACGAATGAAACACTCTTTGACAAGGGCCTGCACTCAGCCGTCAGGACAACGTCGCCTTCCTTGAGATCGATGCAAAGTGGCTTGTGCGCATGAATCTTGCTCTGGCTTCGCGCGTATCGCTTGTATTTTGGAACAAATTTCGGCGCCTCTTGCTGCACCACCACCATTTTTGGAGCCTTGGCACTTACTACCTTTCCCTGAATCAGTTTGCCTCGGATGCTCAACGAGCCATGGAATGGACAATTGTCGTCCTTGCACTCGCCTTTTGGATTCTGCACTTGAAGCCCTATGTTCCTAGTCATGCTTTTACTCCCATTCTTTCATGCGGCCTCTTGGTTAATTTAGTTCCATCTATTTCTGCCTCTCCCCCTTCGAAGGAAAACCTCCAGTGAGCAACCTCCTTTGGGAATTTTTTTATGCCGTTTTTAGTGTCAAGTGCGAGCATGAACTTTGTTTCGTCTACTACCATTCCCGAGACTCCAATTATCCCCATGTTGCCAGAACCGACAATCGTCGCCCGGGTTCCGATAAGCTCATGAAATGCCAGATTCTCTTTTGTAATCATTTTTTCTTCATCTCGTTTAATCTTGTCAGGACTCTCGCAATATCTCTCCTAAGCGGCTTTACTTTCCCGCTGTCCTTCCTGAGGGTCCCTTTGGAAGACTCTATCCTGAGTTTGGTCAGTTCGGAGCGCAGCTGATCCAGCCTATCCTTGAGGTCGGTTTCGTTAAGCTCGCGCACTGTCTTCATCTTCAGTCGTGTCATTACTTGAGTTCCTCCTCTACGTCCTCAAAGGTTTCCACCTTTTCGATTAGCTTCTCCTCCAGTGCGACCTCCTCGCTTTCAGTTCTTGGTTTACTGTAGTCGATTTTTGGCTCCTCTGGCACCTCATCAGAAGTTTCCTTCTCTTCCAGTTTGGCGGCAGCCCTTCTCGATGCCATGTCCTTCGCAGTCCTCATTTCAAATTCCGGAATATGCATTTCCTTTCTTGCAATCCTAATCCTAACCCCGATGAGTCCCATCTTGGTTTCCACGTGTGCGATATCCTCTGCCACAACCACCCCTGCCTGATAACCGGCTCGCGGGAGTATGCCTTTGCTATGTTTTTCAAACGAAGAACGTTCGCCCCTTAGTTTTCCAGAAATTGTTATCTGCACTCCCATCGCTCCTGCATCCATTATAGTTTGGAGTGTCCACATGACTGCCCTTCTGAACGCTGTCCCTCTGGCAAGATGTTGCGACATCCTGTTGCACATCACGCTTGGCTCAAGCTCCGGTTTTGGAATCTCTATTACCGATATTTGTGGACTTTTAAGCCCAAAGTCTTTTTCCAAGACCTTCGTTAGGTCGCGTATTCCGCCACCTTTTCTTCCTATGACAATTCCCGGCCTTGTAACGTGAAGTCCCACCCTAGTTCCAGTCGGGGTTTTCTGAATGTCGACCTCTGAAAAACCCGCCTCCTTGATGGCGCGTCTAAGATAATCCTTCAAGAGCATGAGTTTGTAGCTGTCTTGAATTACGTTTTTTACAGATGACATATCAAATCTCCTGAGCTACAAGCTCCACATGAGTTAAAATGTCGATTTTTGGCGTGGCCCTTCCCTGTGCGCGGGGCGTGAACCTTTCAATCTTCCTGCCTTTGTGAACCGTAGCATTGATTATTTTCAACCTGTCAAGATCCATTCCCCTATATTCAGCGTTGGATTCCAGATTGTCAAGCAGGCGCGAGAATTCCGTTGCTGCTTTTTTCGGATATCTTCCCGACATGACTCCAGTATCTGCCTTGTGCCCTACTTCATTATTGTATCTTCGGAACGGTACCGCCCTTTCCTTGTTTACAACGGCCTGTAGGAAGTTTCTTGCCTTCTCTATCGACATCCCTTTTATGGCCACGGCGATCTCCCTTGCATGCTTGTGGGAAATTGTCTTTTCCCTAAGCGATGCCCTGACATGCTTTGTCTTGTCATAGTATTGAAAAGAGTATCCAAAATGCATAACAATCACTTCAATGGCACGTATAGACTTGACCTTGATGCCCCCACACCAGGTGCTCCGTGTACGACTCGCTTGTTTGTCATAGAAAACTCGCCTAGATAGTGCCCTACCATGTCAGGTTTTATCTCCACAGCTCGGAATTCCTTTCCTGAAAACACGTTGATGGTAAGCCCTACCATGTAAGGCAAAATTATCACATCCCTAAGGTGAGTCTTTATCGGGGTCTTCAATTTCCCGGCTTTTGCAAGTTTGGTCTCCTCGAGCAGTTTTCTTTTTCCGTCTGTTATGCCCCTAGTCAGAGACCTCCTCGCCCTAGCCGGTAGCAGTTCGAACAGCTTTTCAAGTGAAAGATTCTGCAATTCCTCTATAGATAATCCACGGTACTTAAACTCTTTAACCAAATATATGCACCATTGTCTGAGTTGGTTCGCGAACTACCATATTATAGCATTCCTATCTTGGTGGCAAGATCTCTTGCCTTTTCAATCGATTCAAACTTCACAAAAGCCTTTTTCCCGTAAACAGTCCTACACACATTTACAACTGTAGGAGTCTCGTTGTATAGCACCTTGATTGCCTCGGCTATCTTTGGTTTTGAGCTATTTTCTCGCACCAGGAAGCAAATCCTGCTTTCATTTTCAACTAGTGCAAACGTCTTTTCTGTCACGTACGGCTTTAGAATGATATGGGTTGCCTCGTCTACGTTCATTGCAGTGTCACCATTAGTTCTAGATGGGGTGATTTTAACTTCCCAATCTCCTCAAGGGCCCCCTTTGAATATGCGGTCAGCCTAGCAGGCCTTGCCCCCGGAGCAAGGTCAAGTACGCTCAGGTTTTTTGCCTCCACCACGTCGGCCCCAAGAATTGAGCCGCATGCCTTTGACAGGTTCTTTGCGTCCTTTACAACTAGCAGGATGCTCTTGCCAACCTTTGTACTCCTTCCCCTCAACTGTGGCTTACCCGAGCGCCGCTTGAGCCTGTTTTCAAGTCTTTCAAGGTCTTCAGTAACATGCAATGAATCGAATATCTTTGCAAGTTCCTTTGATTTCGAAACTGATTCTATCTGGTCTGAAACTATGATTGGCAATGACTCTATCTTTCCTAAATTGTGGCCTCGCATCTTTACAAATGTTGCAGACGAGGTTGCAGCAATCGCGGAACACAGTGCAAGCCTGTTTTCCTTTTTGTTGAGCAGTTTGTGCACGACTTTTTCAGCCACAGGGGGATGTGCCTGCCTTCCCTTCCTCACCATTGCAACTCCTCCTCCTTGGCCCTGTCTCCCTCCACCTCCTCCGCGCATACGAGCAACCCTGGCTGCATGGTGGCCAGTCGGCGGGCTGTTTGACTCTGCAACAACATCCATGCCAGCATTTGGATATCTCCCTTGGATCTGGAATCCATGCGATTCGAGATGGATGTATGCCTTGTGGATAAGGTCACTCCTGATTGGAGTATTGAAGACCAACGGAAGGTCTACTTCGCCTTCTTTTGTACCGGATACTGAAAAGACTTGAGCTTTCATATCATGATCTCCAGAATTTTTGGTTGTGCAATCTTTGTTACCTTTGGTCTTGCCGGCGCCCTGAGCTTAACAAGCCTACTATAAGTTCCCGGCACTGAACCGCGCAAGATTACATAATCCCCCTTCACCACGCCGAAGTGTTTGAAGCCGCCGGAGGGATTGATCTTGTAATCTTCACTCCCCGAGTTACCCATTATCATTATTCTGTTGTTGTATTGTATTCTTTGGTGAAATCCCCTCTGTCCTGCCCTTGGTACAGTGTACATGATGGTTGCTGGGCTGATTGGACCCAATGTACCAAGTGCCCTGACACTTTTTCGTGACTTGTGCTGCTTCTTTTTTACTCCCCATCTTGCAATCGGCCCCTCAAACCCTTTCCCTTTCGTGATGGCGGCAACGTCGACCTCCGCTCCCTTTTGGAAGACTTGATCAATCTTAACTTCCTTGCCTAGGAGTTCCTTGAGATAGGCAAATTGTTTCGGAATGTCACCGCCCTTTACTGCGATTTCGAAAACAAAGGGCCTTTTTTGCTCGAGCCCTGCATGCCTAGGCAGTACACATGCTAATGCATACAGTTCCTCCGTGTTGCCCAGTGCCTTTTCGGCCCTCACCATGCTTTTCTCGTCGTGTTTTGTCTTGAAAAGCCTGGAAACTTCCTTTGGAAGGTCCTTTGCATAAACGTCAAAATTCGAATCATATCCGTATCTGTCCTTTGAATATCCCCTGATACCGATAACCACCATGGGTGGGGTAACGATGATTGTTCCAAGGCTGACTAGCTGCTTTCCAAAGTTCGGGGTCTTTTCCCGGTCATCGATGCTGGCAATACGCATGCATGCAGCCTTGAATCCCGCGTGCCCCTGAAGTTTTGGCTCGGCGGAATTGACATCGGGCCAAGTACGGATCCTTGCCTCCATGCTCTTCGCTCTAGCCCTTGGCAAATATGCAAGGCTTCCCCTCCTTGGCTGACTATGCTTCCTATGGCCCATTGATAAACGCTAAATGTCGGGTACCCCATTATAAGTCTATTATTAGAAAAGTGAACTTCTGAATAATTTTTTGTAAAACTTTAAGTGTTTATAAAAAATGCGCAAGTCGCGTTATGATAACCAGACTTCCGATAACAATTCCAGCCAATCCCGCCATTATTGCAAACCTTAAAAATTTTTTTTCCTTCAACGCCCATTCACGAGTCTGGCCACTATTTAGTTACGCGAAAGAATGTTGATGATCGCAAGGGTGCCAAGAATGGCCTCCTCCAATCTTACCGTCGCAGTGGCCTGCTCTGGGAAGAAGTTTAGGACTTGGGAGTTCTGGATGTTGGAAAGATCCCGCCCCAATATTTCGTGTACCCCCCTCTTAGGCGACCCAAAGACCACAAGCACTTCCGAATCCGAGAGTTCTTGGAAGTACTTCTGACCCTTGTGAGCAAGTTTTCCTTTCCTTGATGTGATGATGACTTTGGATTTCCAGTTCGAAAGCAGACTGCTGAGGCTCGAAGATTCCTTGACTTCATACCCCCAATACTGCTTGATTTCATCCCTTCTTATAGACTTGACAAGAAATTTTGGAAATCCTTCCTTGAATTGAACGATGACCCGCCTTCCTTCCTCTTCTGGCCCGTGATATGGCACCAACTGATCAAATCCAAGATCAAGGCATTTCAGTCCACGACTAAAGACCACAACGCCGTCACGAATGTCCCCCTGCCTGACTTTTTTTGGATCTGCAGTCTGCACGTGTGAAGGTATCTTCAGTGGGCTTAGGCTTCCCGCGTATTGCAATTCCTCGGTCTTCCGGTACATTGTCCTTCGGAGATACTGCGGGGTTTCAAGGTAGCGAAGCAGTGTTCGCATGAGCGACCTGTCCCTATCCCTGCCATCCGCCTCATGATATAGGTAGATTGTTCCGACTCGGAAAATCGAGCAGGCGCGTGCTATCTGCGATACCTTCATGGATTTGTCAAGAGCCGATGGTTCCTCCATCAGGGACGAGTCTGGTATGGCAATCGAAATCTTCAACAGTGCAAGTACCCGCGTGCGTTATAAAATACTAGTTACCCGACCCCTATTTTTGCTGTCTTTTTGAAAAGTTTTCCTTGGCCTTTGCGGCGTATTTTTCAATATCCTTTTCCGGCGTCTTTGCCATCAATTTTGTATCATTTAGTATCTGAGCCATCTTGATGTGCTTAACGCCATCCTTTTCCTCGCTTACAAGATAGATGGACTCTATTGCAAGGGCTGCGGCGTCCTCAAATGGCATGTCCTTTTTGTAGAATTTTTCCAGATACTCCGTGACTTGGTCCGAGCCAGCTCCGATAGCAACGGCATCATATGAAATGTATGTTCCACTTGGATCAGTCAAGAAGATCGTGCTACCGCTCTTGTCAATCCCAGCTATTATCAAGGCCACTCCAAACGGCCTGACTCCTGCGTATTGCGTAAATTGTTGACACTGATCCGCTAGGTGTTTCGCTACGGATTCCACCTCAATCGGTTCGTCGTAAATCATCCTGTTGCTTTGTGAGAAGAATCGCGCATTGTCTACTTGCGATCGGGCGTCTGGGATGTAGCCAGCCGCAGCAACTCCAATGTGATCGTCAACTTGGAAAATCTTTTGGGTTATCTCTGAATTTTGCAGTTTTCTTGGCTTCTCCTCTACTGCCAGCACTATCCCATCCTTGCTTTTTACGCCTATAGCGAGGGTGCCGCGCCTTACGGTCTCTATGGCATATTCTACTTGGTAAAGTCTCCCGTCAGGAGAAAACACAGTGATTGCTCTATCATAACCCGCTGCTGCTGGAAGCATTTCAGAATTCTTCCTTTGAAGGTTTAATTTAAGTTTATACAAGTACTTGATCATGCGATTTGAGATCCCGTTTCATGGTCATGCAAACATACGGTCACTCCATCCGAAAACCATAGAGATCACAACAGAGCCTCACCTTACCGTAAATGGAGATTGTATCATCGGAGTGAGGGCAAGTTCCGGCTGCAATGATTTGCCGGAAAAAATGAAGACACTGTTGCGAGATTCAAAATCGACTGTGAGGTGCTCCATACGGGTGAAGGATTTTTCATTCAAAATTACAGGGAGGGGTGACGAGAGGCTTGCCCTGACAAACCCCCACGACATAGTAATCAGAAAAAGCTCCTTTGTTTGTCCAAGGACGCTTGCAACCAATTGCGATGCAGCCTCCGACCAGGTCCCAAGAGATATGGTAAGAGCGTTACAGCATCCAGAATCCCGAGGCGTTTTTGTGATCGAAGTTATGTGATTATTTCTGGATGGCGAAGTTGTTGTCTTCGAAGACCCGTGTCATGGCCCTGTTCATGATTTCAACCAGCAGGTATTCTTCATAATTGGGATCAGATGTCATTTTTGCGGAGCCCTTTCTTTTCATTTTCTGCCCTGTTGTCTGGGCAATGTTTTTTATCACTTTTTCAAGTTTTACAGATGCTTCCGTGATTGCTTTGGAAAAGTCGCTATCAAAATTTGGCGGAAGTTTGTGGCCGAGGACCTTTACCGTGGTTCCGTAATACTTTAGAACCGCACCGCGGATTTCTTCCATTTTGACAATCTCCACCAATCCCGCCTCCTTTAGAACATCAAGATGGTGACGTATGGTTGTCGTGGCTTTTTTGTATCCCTCCTTTTGTAATTCCTCAACAATCTGTTCCGTGGACAGTTGCTTGTGATATAATATCTGCAGAATCCTCATTCTCGCATAGTCATCAAGTGCTTTGGCTTGTTCTATGTTGGTGGCAAGAGTTTTGTTTATTTTGATTTCTTTTTGTAGCAAAGTTGACATTTCTTATCTTCATTTTTAGATCAACCTAAAAGATCACTGGATCATAATTTTTTGCTTCGATACGTAATTTTTTTTCACGTTACAAAGGTCATGAAAGCATTCTAAAACACATCCATTTGCTAGAACATTCATACTAACATTATGATTATTTCGATAACATTTGCATATACTTTATACCATTCCTATCAATATTGTAACGTTACGATAAAACTGGAAAAATGCAAAATTTTTTGGTTTTCGGTAAAAAATATCCTCCGATAAGGTCAAACGGCTTGCCAGTAGGATAGGAGGGTACAGACCCAGAAACAAAATTCGAGTTAAAGGACCATTCCAGTAATGCGCTCGAAGGCAGCAACGTAGCGCGAGGACATTTTCAGGCAGAGTTCGGCTGGAAGTTCCGGTGCAACCGGTTCCTTGCCTTGCATTCTTTCATCTTCGAATCGTTTTTGTATTCCTTGGCTTGAAAGCCAGTCTCGCAGAAGCTGTTTGTCGTAGCTTTCCTGGGTTTTCCCAACAGAATAAGATTCCGTTGGCCACATACGGTACTCGTCAGGCCCTATTGAATCGCCAAGAATTATTTCTTCTCCCATCCTTCCAAACTCCATCTTCAGGTCTGCGAGGATGAACCCTGCCCTGACTGCAATTTCAGACATTTCTTTGAATATGGCAACCGATGTTTCTTCAAGCCAGTCATATTCCCCTGCAGTGACAAGTTCCATTCGCAAAGCATCTTCCCTCGTAATTGGAACATCGTGCGATTCCGATTTTGTGGTGGGATCAAAATATGGCACCGGCAGCTTGGCTGCCACCCTGGTATCGGTTCCTTCTGGGAGTTTTACCGAACCTTCCTTCCACCTCTGGATCAGGCTCCCGTAAAAATACCCTCTAACCACGCATTCTATTGGGATCATATCCATTTTTTTTACCACCATCCTGTCCTTCCCCTCGGTTCTTACAAAATGGCTCTTAACCGGAAGATTCTTGAACCAATATTCTGCAAAGCGGCACAAAACCTCCCCCTTTCGAGGTATCGGTGTGGGAAATTTGACATCGAACGCTGAAACTCGGTCAGTGAAGTGAAACAAAATGTGATCCGCGTCCACCTCGTAAATGTCCTTGACCTTACCTGAGCGTAAGAACCTCAATCAGCCGATTTTGGCATGCCTAGCATTTAAGTTGATGGAATTTTGGTCCGGGGGATTCAGGAACTGATGCCGGTCTGCACTTACTTCTTCCCTTGACCAGGTATAACCGGAAGGGTTGTGGTCGATATGACGTTTCGAATTTTGCGGATCTCTTTGGTGATAATCCTTTCGACGTCTTCCCTTGCAGGAACCTGAACTTTTACAAAAACATCATACTGCCCGTAGGTCCCCATTGCCTCCTTCACACCTTCTATCTTTAGAAGGTCGTGCATTACCTCCATCTCGTGACCCATCTTACTTTTTACAAGTACAAACGCAAGTTCCAAATTTATTCACCCTTTATTTCAGCCCTGCTCTTAAAGGTGGGCTTGATTCCCAGAGTTGAATAATCGCCGGAATAACATGTGAAACACATGGAACTTCGGTCCATCCCAACCGCACGGGCTAGGTTCTCAGCATCATTGTATCCCAGAAAGTCCGCCCCGACCAGCTGTCTTACCCTTTCAGTGATTTCCTCTTCGCTATAGTCATTGCCGTCTCCGAGGTAGGTGACAAGCTCGTCCTGGGAAGGAAAATCAATCCCCGCATAGCATGGAAACTTTATTGGTGGAAACGTGATGACCATGCTTATCTTTCTGGCACCTGCCCGTCTTAGCGCCTTGATTATTGCCTTTGAGCTCGTCCCACGAACAAGACTGTCATCCACTACGACAACATGTTTTCCGCTAATCACTTGAGTGATTGGTATTATCCAACGGTTTATTTCTACACGGTCACTCTGGTGTGGTTCAATAAAGCTCCTAAGAGGGCCCTTCCTGCTGTATCTGTCCTTTAGTAGTCCCTCCTCGAATGGAACTCGGAGTTCTTGAGCATAACCAAGAGCGGCTGGTCTTGCCGAGTCTGGGACAGGTACCACGATGTCCGCATCCTTTATCGGGAACTTGCGTGCGAGGAACTGACCGATTCTTTTCCTAGCAAGGTAAATGTTAGACCCCTCCATAACACTAGACGGGTGCGCAAAATAGGTGAATTCAAAGGAGCAATGTGCCGGCTTTTTTTCATCGGAGAACATCTCCGATTCCAAACCCGCATTGCTGATTTTTACCAGCTCTCCGGGCTTTACATCCCTAACAAGCTGGGCACCCACCGCGGAAAGTGCGACAGATTCCGAAGCCACGATGTAGGAATTGTTGTCCTTCCTGTAACCTATGACCATCGGTCTGAAGCCTCGCGGATCCCTTGCAGCATAAACAGCATTGTCATCTGAAACAAAGGTGAAACAGAATGAACCTATCATTTCGTTCTTTAGTATTGACAGGGCGTTCCCGAGCTTGCCGTTTTGCGACATGAGTGAAACCAGTCTTTGTGCTGCTACAAGCGTATCGCTTGCATTCTGAGGAGTAAACGTGCATCCCCCCACCATGCCCGCAAGTTCCTCAACATTTGAGATGGTTCCGTTATGGGCTATGCAAAGATCCTTTACCTTTAGGGGTTGGGCATTTTCCAGGTTGCTCTTTCCAATCGTGGAGTACCTGACATGACCTATGGCAGCGGGCGATGTATAATCACGCGTGATTTTGTCGAATTCCGAAACTGCTGAGGAAACTAGACCGAGTTGTTTATGGGGTTGTTTTTTCGGCACGGCCACCCCCCATGCTTCCTGCCCACGATGTTGAAGTGCCCGCAAGGCATCAATTACCATTGGGATGACGTTTGCGCCATCAAGGCTAAACACCCCGACTACTCCGCAATTTTCCTTAACCATGGCTCACCAGTGACCCCAACGAGTTTAACCATTTTTCTTGTGCCTTATCAACCCTTACGCCTGCAATCAATCGGATTCTATCCCTAAAAGCAATTGTTTTCCCCGAAAACTTGCCTATGTTAGCATGGACCACGCCGTGGCTTTGAAGTATAGACAATACTCGCCCTGCCTTGGATGGGTCCACCACTAATAGAAACCTAGAGTGAGTTTCAGAAAACATCAGTTCGTCGTTCTGGATTTTGTCTGACGGGACCTTTTCGAGCATAATGGTAGCGCCCACATCGGATAGCATGCAGATCTCAGCCACTGTCACGGCCAGGCCTCCTTTTGAGCAATCATGAACGGATTTTGCGAGGTCCTCGCCTATAACTTCAAGTACCGCTCTCTGATTCTTCCTAGAAACCTCCAAATTTACCGAGGGGCATATCCCACCAACGATTCCATGGATATACTCGTAATACTCCGAACCCCCCATCTCGTCCTTAGTTATTCCGACAATTATTAGGAGATCCTTCCCTCTGGCGGCCTCATGAACAAGGGGTTTCCCTTCGATAAGGCCCAGCACCCCTATCAAAGGAGTGGGCTTGATAGGACCTTTGTCGGTTTCGTTGTAAAGGCTGACCTTTCCTCCCACGCATGGAATCTCAAAGAATTTGGCGTATTCAATTATCCCTTCTACTGATTCCTTAAACGTCCAGAAAATTTCCGGGTCCTCAGGGTTGCCAAACTGGAGATGGTCCACCATGCCAATAGGGGTTGCCCCCGTGCATACCACGTTTCTGCACGCCTCATCAAAGCATCCCATAACACCCTGTCGTGGATTAAGATAACAATGCTTGGAATTGCCGTCAATTTTTATCGATAAGAATTTCCCATTGTCGAGTCTCAGCACGGGGGCATCCTGTCCCGGCTTGACAACTGTTCGTATACCCACCTCGTGGTCGTACTGAGTGTACACCCATTGCTTGCTAGCAATATTAGGATTCGAAAGCATTCTTAGGAGCACTTTCGAAAGTGCGCCGCCCTTGGGCTTCTTTACCGATGCAATAGTCGCAAGGTATTTGGGCACGACAGATGGTCTGTCAAGAAGAGGCGCGTTTGCAACCACATTGCTAGGGAGTAGCGCCATCATGCCGTTTTCAGATCTCACATGCATCATCTTGTCCTCAGTAACGATTCCTATTACCGAGACAGGCACGCGGAATTTTCCACATATGCTTTTCAAGGTTTCTAGTTTTTCAGGAGACGTTATCACCAGCATCCTTTCTTGAGATTCGGAAACCATAAGTTCCATCGGAGACATGTCTCCTTCCCTCTTATGGACTGCTGAAAGGTCCATGTCTATCCCTACTGAAAGTGCGTCAGACGTTTCTGAGATTGCACATGAGAGCCCTCCTCCTCCCAGGTCCTTCATTGCCTTGATGCATCCTTGGTTCCGTGCTTCAAGAATCACTTCAATCAGGAGTTTCTCGATGAAAGGATCTGGGATTTGCACTGCTGAGCGATTCTCCGACTCCAGCTTGTCCGATGCGAACTGAGAACCCCCTATGCCGTCCCGTCCCGTAGAGCCCCCAATCAAGACAACCCTGTCTCCCTTGTCGGCCCGGTTCTGAATGAGCCTTTCCCTTCTTCCAAAGCCAACGGAAGCGACGTCAACCAGGGCATAATTGGCAAAGCATTCGTCAAACTCTACCTCGCCGCCAATTGTCGGGATACCAAGACAGTTACCATAGTCGGCAATCCCCCTAACAGCATTCTTGAATAGCCATCTCGCCTGAGTGTCCTTTTCAATGTCACCAAACCGTAATCCGTCTAGAACCGCTATTGGTCTAGTTCCTGCTGACAGGATATCCCGTATCACCCCGCCCACTCCCGTCGCCGCTCCACCATAGGGCTCGACCGCAGATGGGTGATTATGGCTTTCGATGTGTACCGTTACCACATACCCGTCTCCAACATCCAGCACGCCAGAATCATATCCTTGACCGGAGACAACCCGCTTGCCCTCGCGTGGAAGCGTTTTCAGATATTTCTTTGAGGATTTGTAGGAACAGTGCTCAGACCACTCGGCGGCAACAATTTGCAATTCCAACGGATTTGGTTTTCTTCCTATCTTTTTTTCCAAATACTCAGACTCTTGTGGAGTAAGGCTCATACCGTAACACCTAGGGTGTTCAGCAGCGATTCGAAAATCATGGAGGCCGGCTTGGCATTCCCCGGGTTGAGAATCTGCTCGGCCGACCTTTCGGGATGAGGCATCATCCCAACAACATTGCCCTCCTTGTTGCATATGCCCGCGATCTTCATTGTGGCCCCGTTGACATCCTCGCCGTAGGTAAAAACTATCTGGTTGTTTCTCTGCAAGAGGCGTAGGGTGTCCTTGTCGGCATAGTATCGCCCTTCGCCGTTTGCAATAGCAATTGGAATCCGCTGGTTCAGTTTGAATTTGTTGGTAAAGGGCGTTTTGTTGTTTTTAACAATAATTTCAGTCCACTTGCACATGTAGCTAAGAGATGGGTTCCTCAAAAGGGCACCAGGCAGGAGCCCGGATTCAGTAAGTATTTGGAACCCGTTACAGACACCCAGGATAGGCATCCCTTTCTCAGCCATCTTTTTTACTTGTGCTATGATGGGGCTGTGTGCGGCGATTACCCCGGCCCTAAGCCTATCACCGTATGAGAAACCTCCTGGCAGAACTATAGCGTCAATATTGCTGGGCATGTCATCAGTATGCCACACCAGTTGGGAGTCCAGTTTGAAGACATCCGTCAGAACATGGTGCATATCTCGATCGCAGTTGCTACCGGGAAAAACGATTATTGCAACCCTCACAAATACCCTTATCTGAAGGAGATATTAAATCGAATCGCGCTTGCAAGGCATAAATTTTGGCAATTTCCCGATCGGGGAAGTCAGGCAGAAATCCAGTACATATACCTATGCGGACGGTGCTATCTACCATTTATTATGGCTCTAAAACCTTCAAGAGTGAATGCAGAGGTTCTTCGGACAACCCCCTCCAGCTACAATAATTTTGGTGATAATTAATGGGCTAATCTTTGCCTATGGGATGATAAGCCAGACCCAGCACGGGATAATCACTAGATACGGATTTATCCCAAACGAACTCTTCCATTCTAACGGACAATTCTTGCAAGACGGCCTCCTGAGGCTGTTTACGTCGATGTTCATACATGCTAACATAGCACACATAGCGTTCAATCTATTTGCCTTGATTTACATGGGTGGGGTTGCCGAAAGGTCACTTGGTGTTCCGAGGTTCATCGTGGTCTATCTTCTTGCGGGGATTGGTGGCGGGCTCCTCCATGGCATCGTAGCCTCATATCTGCTGACAGAGGGAGATGTCATTCTAATTGGCGCATCAGGGGCAATTTCTGGTGTCTTGGGTGTGTCTGCTGCCTTGGGCGACGTTCGAGGGTACTATTGGCTTGCAATCCAAGTGCTCTATGTCTTTATCGGCTCCTTCGCCTCGCTATCAATAGCATTCATGGCCCATGTTGGCGGGTTCTTGACTGGCCTTTTGCTTACAAAAGCAATGGTAACCCTCGAGCGAAGGAGCAGAGGTTGGCGTTCCGCTGGCTATTCGGCCTGAATTTTTTAGCAGTCAAGAAAACCTAAAGGAAACTGCGGAGTTCTTTTTTTGGTAGGAAGAGTACTCCGCAGTCTCTTAACCAACTAACTCCAAGGCCATAATTAAGAAGGGCGTACACTAAGCAAATAACTGCAAACTTGGAAATTTTATGAAGCTCGCCAGTATTTTCAATTTTTTTCAATAAATTTTTGAATTTCGGATCAATTGAGCAAATCGTTTTTATTCTAATACTCTTTGGTAGTAGCTATGGGTCTTGTTCGCGACATCATGGTAAATAACGTAATCACGATCGAGCACGACAGGACCGCAAAGGAGGTAGCAGTACTCATGACTGAAAAGAGCATAAGCTCGCTCGTGGTTGTAAAGGATGGAAATCCCATAGGGCTGGTAACGGAAAGGGACCTAGCGCGGAAAGTTTCGACAACAGATAGGAAGAGCTCCGAGGTGCCGCTCTCTGAGATCATGTCACCCAACTTTAGATGGGTAGAACCCATGACATCCATCGAGGACGCCGTCCAGAAGATGGCGAATAAGAATATCCGCAGACTTTTGGTCTTGGATAACGGTAAGCTCGTGGGAATCATAACAGAAACGGATCTTGCAAGATACCTAAGGAGCAAATTGCTCATAGATGGAGCCTTAGAGGACATTACTGCCCTGAATAGAAAGGTAGTAACAAAGGGCTAGGCGTTCAGGGTTTCTACTGAAACCTTACTTACCAGAGGATTGTATATTCGAAATTCGTTGCAAAGGTCCAATACTGCTTTCTGGGCAGATTCCCTGCTTCCTGCCTCTATTTGGAAACGAAGCATCTTCGCTGACCTTACCTTCTTGACATGGGTCTTTTTGTCTTTTAATATCAGATCGTTCAAAATGGTATCACCTTCGGGATCTACAAGACCGGGTTTATTCTCTATTGTCACGTTGACAAGAAACAAAGGCATAAAACTCGTACAAAATGCAAATAATTTAAGCTTTGAGTGATCTATAAAGTCATGAAAGTTTTTGATCCAGTAGAATACAAAATGAGTTCAAAGACAAACTGGAACGCCATGGCTGGAGAATATCACCGGAACTGGGCCGACGGAAGTATTGGGCCGTTCATGTCAACAGCGGAGGTGGTAAGACTTGCAGAAATCAATCCCTCCGACAGAGTACTCGACCTTGCTTGTGGTACCGGGGCACTTTCCAGGCAGGTGATCCCCCACCTGGGCGATGATGGTAGGGTTTATGGTGTAGATTTTTCAAGGACTGCACTTTCCATTGCACGGAAATTCGTGAACTCCCACAAGGCGAATTTTTTTGAAATGGACGCAGAAAACATAGGCTTTGCATTTAGCTTTGACAAGGTAATCTGCCAATACGGGCTCATGTTCTTCCCCGATGTCGGAAGAGTTTTAAAAGACGCCAAAAATCTACTTAAAAATGAAGGGAGGATTGTCCTTGCAGTTCATGGTACTGCCGAAGAAGTCCCCTACTTTAGTTCAATAATGAAGCCAATATTGGAGCATGTCCCAGAAATTAGGCCAAAAGGTTCTCCAAATGTCCACAGGTTTGGAAATCCTCCAGATTTGGAAAAGGAGATCATTTCTGCAGGCTTTTCAGATTTGACGATAAAAAAGCATCTTTTTTCATTCGAGGTGGGAACCTTTGATGATTATTGGTATGACTACATGCATTCTACTGCCAGCTCAATAAGGCACACGATCGAAAGCCTGGGGGAGAAAACTCTCTCATCCATAAAACAAAAGTCAGAAGAGAACATAGCACCTTACCTCCGAGGAAATACAATTGTTTTTCCGTGGACGGTGATAATAGCTTCAGGTAGAAAACCCAGATTCGATTAGGAAATTTTTATTGCGTTTGATTTAAGGTCAGAGTCGTACCATATTGTCCTTGCTTCTTTCCCTTTCGAGGAAAACCCATTAAATGCCACATGGTCGAGGTTTTTCCCCCTGGCTGCACCATGCCAGTGTAGGGTGTTTTTAGGTATGTAAGCCACGTCCCCCTTCCATAACATGACTTTTGTATGCAGCCTGATTGAAGTCCTTCCTCCCGAGGTGGATTTCTTTTTGAATAAGACAAGCAATCCACTTCCTGCCGTAACCACAAGGACCTGCCCTCCTTCATGATAATGAAGTTTTGTGCGTGCCCCGTTTTTGAATTTCACGAAATATATCTTCTGATCCCTTGAACCTATTTTATCTGAGATTTCATGGAGATCCACGCGACCCAAGAAATAATTTCTTTTGCTAGAAAGAAGCGCCTTGTCTGGACTGATCTCTCCGAGATTTTCCTTGTTCACTTTCCATTTTTCAATTACATTGTAATTAGTAGTTTACTTTTTCAAAACCGGTTCAATATGCATCGCCGTTTCTAAGGGTTGTTTGCCATATGACAATAAGGAAAGGTCACAACACAAGCCCACATCCCATGCCCCCGTAATAACATTTTAAACCACCCTCTAAATGCCTAAACCTAACGCCAATGTAGCTCAGCCTGGCTAGAGCATCTGACTTGTAATCAGAAGGTCGGGGGTCCAAATCCCCTCATTGGCTCCTTTTTTAAAATAGTCGGTTGGCCGACAGAATACCGATTTAGCCATTGCCAGTGTGAGAACCATCCATGATTTCGTCGTTTCACTCCAGAGGCATTGTGCCAAGGGCACTACCACATATTTTTTTGCTATTTTTCCTCTGAAAAGGCCACACACCGGCAGACCAGGCATTTCATACGGTGAAAACCTATGAATTCCGATCCACACCCTGGGCATTTCAGCCTTAACAACTGGTTCATACCCAGTCTACATCGTCAGGGAATTTATCATAGAAATTAGATTTTCAAGAGTGATTATTAGGTTCGGTAACCATCGCGAGGCTGACGGAATCGCCTTTAGATGACATCATTATCCTCGCGGGAGGGTGGCATTGAGTAGATCTGAAAATGCATGCGTTATGGAAGGATACTTTTTCACAGGCAGTGCGCCTTGGCATAAATAGCATTAAACGTCGCAGTGCAACCCCAAGACATCTCCCACACTTGGGCATAGCAGCACGCCGACGTCGAAACCCCCAGATACAGTATTCGACCGACCACAGATTCAATCCCTCGGAGTGGGTTAAAAAAACAATTCAATTCCTGAGAATCGAGATACTCCGAATCCGCCTGGCATTATCCAAACAAAAATCTACTAACAGGCTGGATACTCTTTGCGGTCCTCAGGAGATAGCAACAGCCCCCATGGTCAGGCTAACGTAAGAAGGAAAGAAATTTAAAAATTATTGGTTTTATTCCGCTAATGAATCGCAAGGTTAAGTAAGTTGGTCTATTGAATGGATGCATGGAAAAAGGATTTGTTCTGATTAACTGCGACATAGGAGCAGAAGAGTATGTGGTAGAGGAACTCAAGCTGCTCCCTCAGGTAAAGGGGGCGCACATAACTTTTGGTGCATATGACGTGGTAGCAGAGATCCAGGTGCCTACCTCGGAAGAGTTTGACAAGACGGTATCACATAAAATACGAAACATTTCCCGCGTGGAAAGCACCATGACCCTTAAGGTCACAAACCCTAACGGTTGATTAGATAGCTTTAAAAAAACGCTGACTTTGTGATATACAGTTGGAAAGGATAGAATACGAAGGTACTGTATGGGCCATAAACCACGGGCTTCCACAGCAGTTGCTAGACCACTGCATAAAGAAACTTACCGATTACGGCATCAAGAAGGAGGACATCGCCATCACAGATGCCCCATCAAATGTGAAGGTGGGCACCATAGTGGTCAATGTATGGCCATACCATTTGGATGTTGGGCGTGTCAGGACGGTGCGAAATGATTCCTACATCAGTGGAAGCGTGGCAATAATAGAATTGAAGACAGATCCAGAAGGAAACTACATAGATTAGGTCCTTTCGATACAAATCGTCGCGCCCAGCAAACGGTTATTTTCATCTAACTACCCCAGCGGCTTGTGAAGAAGATAAGGGCTCCAAACCCCAAAAGGCGGGTGCAGATTGCAATCATCGCCGGGATTGCCATTGTAGCATCAGTCATTGCGTTTAGCTACTACCTCGATGAGGCTAGTCTGCAGGGGCAAAAATTCGGTAATGACCTTGCACTCATACAGTCTGATTTGAAAAATGAAACCGCGTCTTTTGATGCCAACCTTACCCTATATGAAAACGGTAAGATTTCAAAAGACGACATGTTAAACATTACAGATTCCCACTTGGCAAAGATGCAGAACATTTTGGCAAAGTATGACACCCTTGACGCTCCAGAACCTTTTGTTCCATCATTACAGCTTTTCAGGCTATCCACCGCGACCCAATTGGAAAGCGACGATGCCCTCAAAGATTGGATCCTCACCGGTGACAACGCTACACGTGCCAAGTCAGACCAGCTTCTCCAGCAATCCTTTCAATACGAGATTAACGCACTCGCATCCTACAACAATGCCAAGTCTGGCAATTCACAGTAAGCCCATCTCCAACAGCGGACTGAGTATTTTACCCATCTCCTCTTGTATTGAATTTTTTTCCAAGGATACAGGATGAGGAAATGCTATGTGTAGTGTTATGCTAAGCATATCGTGATCAGTGTGGGAAACGGTAATCTTGTGTCGGTTAAGATTCCGGCTAGTAAGAAAATCCTTCCAGTAAGATAAGCGGAGCCTCACCTCATCTACTTGCGTTGCGATATAATCCAAGTCCATCTCGTGACCTTCGCTGAATATCCCAAACTTGACCATCGGTATCATAAGGTATCCACTCCCAATCTTCTCACCCCTCTTGTGCATCTGCTCGATTATCTCATCAGCTTTCTCTTCCGGGAAGATTTTTCCGTATTCTGGTGCAAAATATCCAGCCAAGTGTTTTTTCTTGTCATATATTTTATAATAGTGACTGTCCCTTTCTACCTTCCACGCACTATTCATAATAAAAACAACCCGCCTGCCACTATACTGTGCTTAAGCATTTGCCACAGAAATATCCTTTTCCAGTGTTAAATGTTGTGGAATTTTTGCACTTAGGACATTCCCTATTAACGCGGTTTACTTCTATAGGCATACCTAGATCTAGTCCTGTCATTACAAAAGAAATCGGGTCAAATTATCTTAGCAAATTCTGTAAAATCAGGTTCGGTCCCAGCATAGTTATGAACTTCGTAATCCGACAAAAGGTACTAAACATTATAAAGAATAAGAAGCCAGTCTATTTTGTGATTTCTGCAACGACTCGAAGCTTCATCGAAAGCCTTGTTGATTACTACACAAGCGAAGCAGCATCCTACAAGCAAATGGCAAAATCATATTCTGACATGATTGGAGATCCAGCCGACGCGGCCTTTGGAATAATAATTGGCTCGATTTACTCGGCCTTTATCCAATCCTATACCAACCAACAGCAGAAACCATCCGTCGAGGATATACAAGAGTTTTCACAAATTATCAAAAAAAGAGCCCCTCAGATAAAGCGGAGTATCATAGACGCAAAACCCTAGAGTCTGACAGCTGACTTTTAATAAACAGTGTTGAGAAGCAAATGCGTTTGACGACGCGATTTTTCACGGCATCACTCTTGGCGTTCGGAATCGCAATTGCCTCATTGCATTACGCCCTCCCCCAAGATGGCATGCCGTCGGCTTTAGCACAGCCAGAGTTAGGGGACAGCCAACCGCCCCAATTGCCCTTCTTGGTACCAATCTGGATAAAAAACAACACGGCATCATGGTCCCAAGGTAAACTTGATGATTCCCAATTCATACTAGGGGTTCGTTATCTTATTGCAAACGACATGATGGCTCTCCCACATGAATATTCCAGCATGACACTTGAAAAACCCATACCCGCATGGATTAAAACTGTTGGTTCGTGGTGGGCAGACGGTAAAGTATCAGACTACGATTTTCTTGCATCCATCCAATATCTGATCTCCAGTGATGATATCAAGCTAGGACAGGCAGGAAATGTAACTTCCGCATTAGATTCTTCCACCCTTAAAAACAACTTTCCCAGAGGAAAGATAATGGTAGACAATGTCACCCTTGAAGTTCAGGTAGCAGAAACCCAAGATCAGATGATCGAGGGGCTCCAGTTTCAACAGGCCCTTCCGTACAACCAAGGAATGATCTTCGTTTTTGGCGAACCCCAAGTAGTTGCCATGTGGATGAAGGACATGACATTTCCGCTAGACATGATATGGTTCGATGCCAACGGGAACGTCATACATATAGAAAAAGACTTGCCCCCGTGTACGGAGAATGCTCCATGCCAGGTATATGACGGCGGCAGGCAAGAGGCAAAGTATGTCCTCGAGGTTACCTCCGGGTTTGCAGAAAAGTTCAATGTGACGGAAAAATCAAAGCTTGCGATATTGAGTTTACCCTAGAGAGGATCTTTTAACCGCCTAATTCCTTCCATGCCTGGCAGGCACTACAGATAAATCCCAAGTCAGCAGACCACAAGCAATGTCCGAGGTGGTCCAGTATCAGATCCAGCAGCTTGTCGACAACGGTCAGACGGTACAGCTATCGCTTGTGGAGGATGTCCAAACGGAGCCGGTTTCCCAAAAACAGCTTATGCTTGAGGCCATCAACAAAAAGTTGGAACCGGAGCTAAGAGACCAGATATTGCCATTCCTGGAAGCAATATTGCAAGCACAGCCCACCATCGCCATCAAGAGCTACGCACAGACTGCCATCGCCATCACAATGCCAAAGCGCCGGTATGAGAGAATGGGAAGTCCTCAGGTGGGACAGAGGCTAGAAATCAACATCAAAAAGGCCTAAATGAGTGCCTCTACGTCCCTCATGTTCTCAAGAGGAAGCGAACACGCGAAATCCTTACACACGTATACCTTGGCCTTGACATCAAATTCCTTGCCAGAAAAAAATGGAATTCCCTGAAGTTCCCTTAACACTTCCTGATTCCCCACCGTGACAAGAATTGATTCTGGAATGAACTTTTTCTCAAGTTGTGAGCCGAGGTCGCCGCAGGAGTTGTTGACAACAGTAATTTCAACTGGTTTCTTGACATACATGTAGATGACGTTAAGAAGTTGTCCAAAACCGAAGGGATTTTCTGCGGCCATGGCTGATAGCGATTCCATTATTTTCGTGCTAGTGTCAAGATATCGGCTTTCCTGTGTGAGGTGATAAAGGCGTAAAAGTGCACCTGCCGCGACGGAATTCCCAGATGGGACAGATAGATCATAGATGTTTTTGGTTCGGATGATCAGCCGCTCATGGTTGTCAGCGGTAAAAAAGAAGCATTTCTCTTTTCCATCCCAGAAATGATCTATCATATAGTCTGCATAATACTTGGCAAGATCTATGGATTTTTTTGATGGTTTGATTTCAAAGTAGTCTATAAGTGCGCTGACAAAATACGCGTAGTCGTCAAGATACCCACGCAGTTTTGCCATGCCGTCCTTGTAGGTATGGAGTAGCTCTCCATCCTTTGACAGTTTTTCCTCGATAAAACCAATGCATTTTTCAGCCGCCTCAAGATAGACCGCATTTTTTGTTACGCGGTAACCTCGTAAAAGGCCCGATACCATCATTGCGTTCCAGCTAACAAGAACCTTTTCGTCCCTACCTGGTTTTACTCGCTTTTCTCGCTCCTCAGAAAGTTTCGTCCTTCCCCTTTCCAGAATTGCCCTTGCCTCAGGCTCGGTCTTTCCAGAATGAAAGGCTGCAGATGACAGGTTAATGTCGTTATGCAGGATGTTATGCCCTTCGAAATTGCCACCGTCGGTGACATCATAGTAAAGGGAGAACAAGTCAGATTCAGGTCCCAATATGTCGCGTATCTCAGATTTTTTCCATACATAGTATTTTCCCTCCTCCCCCTCGGAATCAGCATCCTGTGCAGAGTAGAATCCACCCTCTGGAGAGGTCATCTCCTTTAGGACGTATTCAAGGGTCTGGTTAACCACCTCGAGGTACCTAGGATCCTTTGTCAATTGGTATGCCTCCGAGTACACTACCGGAAGCAAGGCGTTGTCATAAAGCATCTTTTCAAAGTGCGGTACCAGCCACCTAGAATCAGTCGAGTACCGGTGGAATCCACCACCTACCTGGTCATAGATCCCGCCGTTTGCCATCTTTGTGAGGGATTTCAGAACAAACTCCGTGAATTTCGATATGCCAGAGAGCCTCGAATACCTAAGCATGAAGGCCAAGTTTGAGGCATTTGGGAACTTTGGCGCATGGCCAAACCCTCCGTTGGTCGGATCACCCAGCGACATCAAATTCATAGCGGCCTCGTCGAGGATCGACTTGTCAAGTTTGGACGGAGTGGGTAGAATTTCAGTTTTTTTGAGGGTGCTTACAAAGTTCTCAGCCGCGAGCTCGACATCGCGTGGCTTTTCCCTCCAAGCTTGTGCAAGCTGTCGTACGACGCTTCCAAATCCTGGCCGCCCATAGCTGTCAAGTGGCGGAAAGTATGTGCCCACATAGAAAGGCCTCTGGTCCGGTGTCAAAAAAACACTAAGGGGCCATCCCCCGCTTCCCGTTGTCATCTGGCATACCTTCTGGTAGATGTCATCAATGTCAGGCCTCTCCTCCCTGTCTACCTTTATGTTGACGAAGTTTTCATTCATTATCTTGGCAATCTCCTCGTTTTCGAAGGACTCATGTGCCATAACATGACACCAATGACAGGCGCTATATCCAACACTGAGGAAAATGGGTTTGTTTTCGCTTACTGCCCTCTTCAGCGCCTCCTCGCCCCAGGCATACCAATTTACTGGGTTGTAGGCATGTTGTAATAGGTAAGGACTTGACTCATGAGCTAAACGGTTGGGTTCCACAGCCTTCAGAATCAAAAATGAGTATTTGTTTCTTCCACCGCGTCAGCCATATTTTTCAAGCATTAAATACGCGTAGAGAAGCTGCCAAGTGTGAATTGCAGAAGATGCCACCACATAGATGCTGCCCACGAGCCTTCTGGAAAAGGGCCATCAGTATTACTAGTGGGCAAGTGCCTAATACCAAATTGCTCCTGCAGCCAGTATCTTGATCCAATAGAAGAGATTGACGAAGACCTGATTTAGCGACTACTTTCCGGTGGCGTTTATGCCGATCTTTTCGCTGATAATTACTGATTTCGAAACTTTAGTTGTCGCAGTCGCATTCAATGTCGCATTCTCAGAATTTGTCTGGTTAGCTTTTTGCACGCCAGTATGATTGGAAGCTGCCATGGTCATGTTCGTCTTAGGTAAAGTATTCTGAGTGACTGCTTTTGTGACGTTTGTATTTGAGGGTAATGTTTGATTCGCTTTTCCCCCTCCCAAAGTCTTGGAAGCAATGGTTTGGTCGCTAGTAGTAGAGGATTGGTTTGTAACGGCGATTGATGTTTTGTTAGATCCTGTAAAGTTGGCCAGTGTTGCATTTGTATTATTGTTAACAGTCGTACTAGCCGTGATAGTTTGGTTGCCAGTTGCGGAGACAGTCTGGTTTACAGCCTCTTGAGGTGCCGTCTGGTTTACAACGCTATTTGTAACATTAGCATAATCCCCAACAGGAGTACTTGACCCAGTAATCATTTTCAAGTCATCTCTGAAGTTAGGCGTGAATATTAGAACCTTAATTTCTTGACCTTTCAAGTTATCCTCCTGTGTCTTCTGATAGTCCGTCGCATTTGCTAGTAGGTCTTCGTGTATGCCCAGGGCTAGCTTTTGTCCCACGGGGAGAGGATAGCTGAAAAGCACGACATTGTATCCAGTCTTAGGAGTTTGCAAGTAAACTTCGGCGTCTGCCATAAGCTGTGTGTTGTATGAGGCCGAACCGTTAAAGACCAGAACTTGCAAAGTGGTTCCAACGTTTTGTTTTGCGTCTTGGGTTTGTAGCACCCGGGCCTCGTCAAGAGAGCCAGATTCATCCAACAACTTGAGCTTTGCGCCTACAGGCTGCGATGCATCAAAAAGCACAATATTGTATCCCGATTTTGGCGTCATGGCGTCTACTTCTTGAGCTGCCATGATATTGGTAGAGAAATGATAATCATCTCCAATGGCCCACACGAGCAATCCAATTGCCACCAATGAAACCGATATCACAATCATCGAGTAGCCGACCTTTCTGTAATTGTGTGGGTTTTTGTCTTTTACAACAGGTTTTGGATTGCTGGCAGGTTCAGGGGGCGAAGACATTTGTTGTCCAAAAAATAGGTGCTGAATTTAATCTTTTATTAGTAAATAGGCCGTATATCGAATCGTCTGGCTTGGAAACAGTCCCTCAGTCGAGTCTGCCTTCAACCTTAAAGATCTGAAGTGTTATCAGATCTATTGCCTTTCTCAGATGGTCAGACTCGTCTATGAGATGGCGCTGATTTTGAACCATCCCCTTAAGGACACCCAGAAGAGATTTTTGGAATCCGTCCGCGGTAGACGCCTCCAAAGCGTTTATCCTTGATTCTAGAACATCGAGATCCTTCTGCATCTTCTTGCCGTGTGATTTCTCCATGAATTGGTTAACCCTCTCGCATATATCAAGATAGATTGGTTTGCAGGAGCCGGATTGGACATGTCGAATCCATATCCAGAAAAATTTCACAGAGGAATCGTTCAAACGACATATCTAATTCGAAGTTGGTTGTAAGAACGGATTGTCCAAGGATTTTGCCATCAACCCGGAAACTGATGGAATCCAAGTTATAACTCAACCGAGCAGCACCAAGCAGGTTTACCTGAACCTTATCAGGACCGCAAATATCGAGATTCTCCTGGTCTTTCCAACTATAAACGCGATTCGCAGGGAGGAGAAAATCGGAGTGTTGGACGAATTGATTAGGGCTGCAAAGAGAGGCGTAAACATAAGGATGCTTTCCCCTGAGGATGATTTTATCAAGATACAGACGAGCATCCTCAAAGAAAACAACATCATGGTACAGAAGATCGAGACATCAGCCGAAACCAAATTCAAGTTGCTCGTCGCTGACAAGAGACTGGTGTTGGTTGTCGAGACCCAAGACGATACAAGATCTGAGTTCACAGAGGCAATAGGGCTTGCAACAATATCCAACAGCAAGGCGAGTGTCCAACCATATGTTTCCATATTCGAAAGTTTTTGGCGCGAAGCGCAGCTATATGAAAAGGCAAGGGATGCAGAGAGAGTAAAAGACGAATTCATCAACATTGCCGCACATGAATTGAGGAATCCCCTCATGCCCATAATAGCCAGCATTGAGAATCTTAAGGACGACATTGGGGAGATCTTTATGATAGACCGGGGACAGAAAATGAAAGAGATAAGGGAAAGCTTGGATTCCAGCCTAAGCATCATATTAAGAAATTCCATGAGGCTGCTTCAGCTTTCTGAAGACATATTGCAGGTTAGCAAGATAGAATCCGGCACTTTCAAGATGAACATGGAGTCCGTCGACATGAATTCCCTAATCGACCAAGTTTTATCTGACATCAAGAAAAAATACACGGGACAAAAGCCAGAAGTTCGGTACAGTTTCGAATCCCAACTTGGGAAGAACAATTCCGGGTCGGGTCTGGTATGCGACAGATCAAAACTCACCCAGGCATTGTTCAACCTACTTGACAATGCAAGTAAATTCACCTCTAGTGGCGAGATAGAGATAATAGCATCCCGCCGCAACGACGAAATCCTTCTCGAGGTGAAGGATTGCGGTCCAGGCATAGACCCCATGATAAAGAAAAGGCTTTTTGAGAAGTTTGCCAGCGGGTCGGAAAAAGGAACCGGCCTTGGGCTTTACATCACCCGGAAGATAATAGAAGCACATGGGGGAAGAATATGGGCTTTAAACAACATGTCCGGAAAGGGCGCAACTTTTTCCATATCCTTGCCTTCCAACCTGCATCATAAAGACTCAGGACTTGACAATATCCCACCGGAAAATCTCGGAATGAAAAAATCAATGCAGTTCTACGGAAGTTAAAATGGCCCAGTTTCTTTTTGGACGACAAGGTTTTGCAGTTATACCTAGATGGCTCCGTGGGAGGCATAGCCGTTAATGCTTGCCAGAATCCTCATCCTAGACGATGAAAGAGACATCTTGGAATCCCTCAAGACAGGCTTGGAAAGACGGGGCTATGATGTAGAGATCTCTTGCGACCCAAAGACAATGCTTGCCAAATTCAGGCCTCAAAAATACGACCTTGTATTCTTGGACATGAAGATGCCCACAATGGGCGGTTTTGAGATATACAGGGAGATAAAACAGAAAGATCCAACTGCCAGAGTCGTATTTCTTACTGCGTTTGAAATTCATCATGGCAGCATCACAAAGACCTTTCCAGACTTGACCGAAAAAAACTTCATCCAGAAACCCATATCCATTTCGAGACTGGTCGACCTAATCAAGGGGATACTATACGATAGCCCACATGGCCCATAGGTGAAACCCGCGGATTTGTACCCCCTCTTTCCCTCACTGACAAACCGTCCAAATCAGGCAAAGCCCGGGTTTTCAAGCGTGGACACAAACCGCATTATTTCTCGATCCCAGAGCAGGTCATCGAGGCACATTTTTGCCTCGTTTATAACGGATTGGTAATTATCCCCGTATACCTCCTTCAGAGTGAGGCGCAGGTATTCAGGATGGTCATAACAATCTGCAAGTCCTGCTTCGTAAAGGGCATTTAGCTTCGCTAAAACTGCATTGTATTTCTCGTTTCCGCTCTTCATCAGCACTAATTCTATGCACGAAATAAGGGCCAGCTTGTTCTGGGCGGCCGAATCCATGTGCCTGACGGCTACTCGTTCATTTTTATAATTTTGTATCACAATATACCTAAAACAGGATACACGTGAATTGTCAGTAGCACAAAGTCAAAGGCTGGGCTTTGGATAAGGTTAAAAGAATTACGGATTAACGATGGATATGATCGAGGAAAAAATCGAGTCACTTAAGATTTCCATTCCCGTACCTCCCAAACCAGCCGGTTCCTATGTACCGACCGTAAGAACGGGGAACTTGGTCTTCGTGTCAGGACAGATTCCAATCAAGGATGGCAAGGTCGAGTTCCAGGGCAAGGTGCCCACTGAGATCTCGGTGGACATGGCACAAAATGCTGCCAGGCTCTGCGCCATCAACATCCTGGCACAATTGCGTGCAGAAATTGGTAGTCTAGACAATGTTTCAAGAATCGTCAGGCTTTCCGGCTTTGTGAACAGCGCCTCCGATTTTGTTGAACAGCCCAAAGTCATCAACGCCGCATCAGACCTGCTGTTCGAGATATTTGGGGAGAAGGGAAGACATTCCAGAGTGGCATTAGGCGTGGCTAGCCTTCCGTTAAACTCCGCTGTAGAAATAGACCTTGTGGCAGAGGTCAGATGAGCTTAGAATTGAATTTTTTAATGAACTGAGCTATCTTGTCTTTTGGGATTACGGCGCCGCATGCCTTGTCATGACCACCTCCCGAACCTCCCAAGTCGGTAGCAAGTTGGTTTACGATTCTTCCAAGATGAAGTTTGCACGATCTGGAACCTCGAATGGAGACTGCGTAAATGCCCTTTTCCTCCCGGAGTTTATAGGAAACTCCAACGTCCTTTCCGGATAATCCCAAAACAAAGTTAACCACCATGCTTGCGCCAGAATCGGTAACTTCCATGTAGGCAAGATTTTTCATTTTTTTCATGTTATCTTTGACTTTTTGAATAACGCCCGAGATTCGTTCTGCTTGAATTCGAGCAAATTCGAATGTGTTTGGGATGTCATGCGGATATTTTGATTGGCTCAGCTCATCCACTAGGTAGAGCAGGTATTCATTGTCCTTTTGATGGCTCACGATGGTGAATGTGAGGACTGTCGCCTCAAGCAGGATAAACTGCCTGTCGAATCTCTGGAGAAGTTTAGATCCCATGGGCCTGTCTTCCATATAGTCAGTAACCGCTGAACAGGCAGCAAGGAGTGAGCTATGATCATTTAGTTTCGATTTGAATGCATTGTATACTTGGACTGTCGTGCATTCATCAACAGTATGAATTAATTTTACTTTGAGTGCTTCTATCTTCTTCTTTATAGATTCGTCAAGATCATGATGATCAACATAGGTGACAGATACCCGCTTCTTCCTCAAATTCTTCAAGAGATCGACGAATTGGTCCTGATTAGTCTTACTCAGTCCAAGGTCGCAGATGAAAACAGATTTTATCGAATCGTCATTCCCTATCTGTTCAAGTTCAGTCATCAAGCCTGGGTAGTCGACAAGCCTTGTATCCCCTCCGAATGCCTGTCTGACAAGTGATGCCGCACCTATTCCATCTGCATCTTCCTTGTGTGAAATACAAACAACCTTGGTCCTTGCCATAGAACTAACAAGGCAGAATAACCCTCATTTAAACTAAAAACGACTTTGGCAATGGAATCTACACCGCAAATGGCACGTGTTTTTTCAGTGTCATGTAATTTTTGAATTCCGAAACTAGGTGCTTGTGCTTCATCCCGTCCTGAATTACCACGCAGTACATGTCATAAAACGAGATCCCAAGGAGCCTGGATTCCCTGTCAAGCTGAGAGATTTCATCGAGTATTTTTGGGTCACTAGTCTCAACGACAAAGTTATCCACCAACCTTATGAAATCCTCCTCTAGTTGAGCCAATTCGCCTGTTCCTTTGAAAATTTTCCTATATGTAGGAGAGTTGTCAGATTAGACCAAGTGCTTAAATTTTTACCCGCTTTGGTTCTTAGCAATAATTTAATACGTATTTTTTGCAGTATACTTTGGGTGCAAACAAAAAACATCGGGCTTCGCAACATCGAGGTGGCCGATACAAAGATCTGTGCGATAGATGGGATTAATGGCAAATTAATCTATAGAGGATACGACATTTTAGATCTAGTCAAGAAATCCAACTTTGAGGAAACAGCATGCCTTCTTTTAAACGACGATCTTCCTACACCGAAGATTCTTTCAGAATTCTCAAACAAGCTGGTGGAGGCAAGAAGCATCCCAGACGGGGTCGAAAAGAACCTCAAAAACCTCCCCAAATCAGCAAACCCGATGGATGTCATCCAATCCAAGGTATCCGAGCTTGCCGTCCATGACCTCGAAAAAGGAGACGACAGGAACGCCAATTATGGAAGGGCAATCAGCCTGATTTCGAAGATGCCAATAGTCATAGCGTACTGGGATAGAATAAGAAATGGTAAGGATGTAATTCCCCCATCGGCAAAACTTGGGCACGCAGGAAACTTCCTTTATATGCTCACAGGAAAAGAGCCGGATTCGGAAATTGCCCGTATTTTCGACATTTGCCTCATTCTTCATGCAGAACATAGTTTTAACGCATCGACCTTTGCGGCAAGAGAGGTGGCATCAACTCGTGCCCACATGTTTGCTGCAGTCAGTGCTGCGATTGGTGCGCTTAGTGGAGAACTGCATGGTGGAGCGAATTTCCAGGTGATGAAAATGTTGCTTGAGATAGGATCCGAGGAGGCCGTGGAACAATGGGTCAAGACTAAACTTGCCAAGGGTGAGCGAATAATGGGAATGGGTCATGCAGTGTACAAAACCTTCGACCCCCGTGCAGAGGTTTTACGGGAACTTTCAAGAAGGCTATCGGAGAAGACAGGACAGCCTTGGTTCAAGATCACAAAAAAGATCGAGGATGTGACGGAAGAGGAGATGAAGAAGGTCAGAGGTTCTGACATTTTTCCAAACGTCGACTTGTATAGTGCTTCCACCTACTACATGTTAGGCATACCGATGGACCTTAACACGCCCATATTTGCGGTGTCAAGAGTGGCAGGCTGGACAGCCCATGTAATCGAGGAGAAGTTCGCCGAAGCCCAACCAAAACCAATGCTTTATCGTCCAAAGGCGGTTTATGTCGGAAAGTACTGCGGACCATCAGGGTGCGAGTACGTTCCAATCGATAAACGAGTGGTTCCACACTAAAATTGAAAATAGATAAATGCTTATTATAACGGCCCATAGAAAAGCCATTCCATGAAAGTCCCATGGGGCATAATCATTTTGGTTAGCTGTTTGCTCCTTGCAGTATACGTCATGGCTGATTTTCTGATACCGGACGTGATATGCAAAATAATCCCCCCTGAAACCAATGTGAAGCAATATGCAGGGCAGTACAACCCCGACGTATTTGGCGACATTTGTTCAGCATTGACCTGATCCTAGACTTTTAGCAAACTTGTTCGCGGCACTCATGATCTTTTTCTGATACGGAACCATATCCTTAGGCGGTCTTTTGAAGAGTTTTACCTCGCTGCTCTGAAAATCTCGTACAATGTTACCAGTTTTTACAGATGCGACAAACACGTGAGAAATATCATGTCTCGTACGCATCGTGTTCTCATATACGCCTAGGAACCCATCCAATTTTACGACTAGGTTCAGCTCCTCCTTTGCAACCCTTATTGCAGCATCCGAGAGTTTCTCTCTCTTGAATACCACCCCTCCGGGCAGATTCCATTTATGCCGATAAGGAGGTATAGTCCTTTTTGCAAGAATGATCGAATTGTGTTCTCTTATCACCACGTCGACAGTCGAATAGGGAAAATAGGTTGAAAACTTGTCAAACAGCTTGTTCGGAGCTTTTACGAATTTTCCCTTCATGTATGAGTCATAATTCGGGCAACCTTAAAGATTTGTCATAAGTGACATCTATGCAGTTCAGTTTCTTTTTGCTAGCCAGTCTTTTGCCTTGGTGTCAATGTCATATCGATGAAGCACGTGGAAAACCATATCGTAGAAGGAAATTCCTCGCCTTTGAGCCTCTCCGTCTATCCATCTCAGACCTTCAGCAAGCTCCGGGTCATACGCCGAGAACTCAACCAGTTCATCCACCATGTTTGTAAAAAAAGAATTTGCCTCTAGCACGTAAACAAATTTTCATTTTTGTTATTCAGGTATATATTCAAAATATATAGACAATCGCATCAATTTAGTTGAGTGGTTTTCTTGCCCTTCATGTCAAAAGGATCTCGAAAATGATTCTACCGTCCAAATACACATGCGGTGATCCAGATTGATTGAACCCGTACCATTTGTAGAAGATCTTGTTCCCCAAAGTCACAGCCCAAAGTTTGGTATTGTTGATTTTCAAACTTTCCGAATGTCCAATCTATGCACAAATGAATCCGGGGACTAGTTGTTTCGGACATTCCAAATTAGCATCGCTTGGATACCATCTCGAAATAAATATGTATGACATGATATTTTTGATCGTTGCGTGGATCACACCTATTATTCTGACGGTAGTAAAACAAAGATCGCATGGACAATTGAAAGTGGTTCCACAAGCGCGGATCAAGTAAGAACTCATATCGATGACTATTATGACAAGTTGACAATTGAGCAGTCAAAGTACGTTGCTCTTCACGTAGGATTGTTTTGGGGAATCGGCAGATTCATTATAAAAAATGGCGACAAGGTAAACATGATGCTTGATCTTCACTCCATGTTTGAAAACCTCGCTGAAGACAAGACTAGTCAAGACGGTTTTGTAAACCACAGAATCAGATTCATACGGCAACTGATAAGCCAACGAAAATTGAATGTGAAATTTGTCATGATAAAACCCGAACAAAACAAGTCGAGTCTGCTACTTTCGTAGTATCACGCCAATATCCATCAAGTTAGTATGAGTGTGCCCTGTAAAGATCGCCCCATCATACTTCCTCATGTAATAAAATGAATTGTTATCCTCCAAGCACTCATCCAGATCCGCTTGCGGCATGCCAGATGTCATAATGCCGCCTGCCGCTTTAGTATTACCATCGATGCCATCAGTACCTACCGAAGCGACCACAGTTTCAAGCCCATAGTTTTGCAATTTCTTCAATATGTGAAGAACCAATTCCTGGTTCCTGCCCCCCTTGCCGCGCCCAGTAACCTTAACCGTGGTTTCCCCCCCGAATACAATGCAAGAGTTTTTTCTAAGAGGAAACAATTTCGACAACTTTAACGCTGCCCCCCTTACGTCACCATAAACAGGCCATAACATCCGGGTTTTATATCCAAGTTTTCTTGCCTTCGATCTCATCGCAACCACCGGATCCCTATTGGTTAGGATTATGTGATTTTCTATCCTTGGTTTTTTTGGAGTTTCAGGGATCAACCGCTTTTCCCCCATGAGGATCCTATCCCAAACAGGTTTTGGAGTATCTTTTCTCAGGTCGTACTTTAGCAGGATACGCTTTGCGTCAGAAAAGGTAGATTTGTCACAATATGTAATTCCCGAAGCAATTACTGAAAGGTCGTCACCCACTACGTCAGACATTACAAGAGAAACTGCGTGGCAGGCAAGATTCTCGATAAGCCTGCCTCCTTTTACCTGTGAAAGGTGCTTTCTCACGCAATTTATTTCCTTAATGCTAGCGCCTGATTTTATGAGCGATGTGTTTATCCGCTGTTTGTCTCCCAGGGAAATCCCATCAGGCAAAGAAACGAGGGATGAGGTTCCTCCGGATATTAAAAACATGACAAGTGCTGTTGGCTCAAGACCGTTTAGGAATTGCAGTATCTTGTGGGCCGCCAAAACACTCTTCTTGGTAGGCACGGGATGGCCTGCGCGTATCACGGTAACTCTTTTTGAATGAATCAGTGATGCCATGCCTTCCGGAATCACTACAATCCCAGATCGTATGCGGGTACGCTCATTTACCACCTTTGCCATTAGATCGGCCGACTTGCCAATCGACACCACGTTTACGCTTGAGTATCTATCAAGTTCGAGATTCTTACCATTCAATCTAAGGCGATTCCCACTAAAAATATCAGAAATGGCGTCTTTGGGAAGGGATTTTTTGAGGCCATGTTCTAGTATGGAAAGCGTATCTTTTTTTTCGCGGCTTGTTGCCAATTCATCGTAATTCAATATTTTCGGTTCAATTTTCAAACACAAAGTTGTCGATTTACAAATCTTTGAACCTTTTCCAACACAACACGGATCTAGATTTAAAAGGGATGCGGACCCTTGTTACAGTTTTTTTATATATGGTATGGATTAAGGAACATCATGGTTAGTTTCGATTTCAAATCGAAAGGCAAACTTTCGGTCTTCGTTGGGCTTTCAGTCATTGTCGCAATCATCATAATTCCAGCATTTGGCGACCCCGAGGTCAAGCCAACAAGCGGTGGGACCATAGACGTCAGTTTTGCAACAGATCCTGCAACCCCCACACCGGGAGGACAGACCAACCTAAACATTGCCTTCATCAACAAATCCACTCACGCCACTCAGCAGCATATTGATTATAAAATTTCAGTAATGGAAGGAAGCAATCAGATTTGTGGGACTTCAGTTTTGCATACTGCTGAAGGGTCTATAAGCTTCCCATGTCAATTCCCCGATGCCGCCACATACCAAGTAGTTGTCGAGGTGGATGGGATTTTGTTCCAACCAATCCCTCCTGAAACCGCCACGTTTACCGTAAACCTAGGCGGGGGAACAGCTCCGGCCACAAACTCGACCGGGATGGTAATACCTTCATGGATAAAGAAAACAGCGGGCTGGTGGGCAAGCGGTCAGGTAGGTGACCAGGACTTTGTCAAGGGCATCCAATATATGATTCAAAATGGGATAATGCAGATCCCCGCGCAGTCAAGTCAGACTCCATCCTCGGCCTCCTCCGGAATCCCCTCATGGGTCAAGAAAACAGCGGGCTGGTGGGCAAGCGGTCAGGTAGGTGACCAAGACTTTGTCAAGGGCATCGAATGGCTCATATCCAACAACATAATAGTTCTTTCCCAGTAGACTGCATTGTAACTCATGAATATTGTTACGCAACCCTTAAGCGATCGAGGCGTGTGATTTCAACCATATGTCTGGAACACCAGATCTAAGAGACAAAGTTGTAGAAAGTCGCGGATTCCTAAAAAAACTGCAGCTTTCAATTCCAGGATTGCGCGAATATCGAAAATTAGAGGACATAAGAGCAGCAGACGAGCTTCTGCGCAAACAGGTTTTTGACAAGATGGATGGCGCCAAAAGCAGGCTAGAGGCATTGAGGAAGGCCATGGCAGACAAGGGAGATTTTGCAAGCCTCACACAGATAGGTTCTGCAATATCACAATTACAGCAGATATCGGGCGAGGTATTACATGCACAGCAGGGAGCGGCTGGCATCTCGCCGAACATACGCATAGATGAAAATGCCTTAAACAAACTTTACGAGTATGATTATAATTTCGTCAACAGTGCAGAACAGGTGTTTTCTGTCACAGATGCCGCTGTAAGTGAATACATGGGAGGAACCACAACCTCTCAGGCCATAGCCATCAAGGTTAGCCAAATACTAGATGATTTCAAACATGCATGGCAGGTACGCATGGAATCGGTAGAAAATATACTGGTAACAAAATAAGATGATGAAAATGATAATAAGCAGAAAAGAGCCAAGTGAATAGCAGATGTTTGGCCATAAAAAAGATCCCAATTTTGGCGGCGGTAGCGCAATTGGTTCTACTACTATAGAGTGGGATTCGCAGTACAAGGAAGGGAACATAATGTGGAAAGTCCCACGACTAATAAGGCTCAACGATAACATTGTCGTAAGGGAGGATGAGATTGCCGTCTTTTTCAGGGACGGAAAGGTACTCACATATTTCGACAAGCCCAACAGATACGCTCTAACGGATTTCAACGCACCCATCGTAGGAGGACTTTTGAAGTTCTTTACCGGAGTGCAGCAAGCCGCAGAAGTTTACTATCTTCAGAACAGATTCATCGACGGCAAGTTCGGGTCAACTCAGCCATACCAATTTGTCGACCCCGTCTTTGGCATCGTCAACCTTAGAATCTTTGGCGAATACAGATGGAAGATATCCCAGCCTGAAAACTTTGTCAACCAATTCGTAGGGACGTTCGCCGTTCAGACATCGGATGAAATTGAATCCAGACTAAAGGAGCAGATGGTCCTCTTGGCGTTTAATGCAATTGGCAAAATGAAGGACAATGGGTTGAAGGTAACCGACCTAGCAGCAAACCTCCAAAATATAGAACAGGTCGTCCTTGCAAACTCCACCTCTAATTTCGGCCAATACGGCATAGAAATCAACAAGATATCAGGTCTGACTATAAGCCTCCCAGACGAAGTACAAAAGGCAATAGACACAAGATCCCAAATGTCGGTTCTCGGGGTAAACTACCTGCAGTATCAAGCAGGGCAGGCTATGACTGATGCAGCCAAGAACCCAAGCGGGATAGCCGGTGCAGGTGCCGGTCTTGGCGTAGGCTTTGGTGCGGGTACAGGACTTGGATACGTAATGGCTGGCCAGATGGCTCAAGGAATGTACCAGCCTCCGATGAGACAATGCTCCAAATGCGGCATGATGATGCCGGTTTCAAACAATTTCTGCCCTAATTGCGGTGCGAGCCAGCAACAGATCCAGCAACCAAAACCTCAGGAGGGCATACTATGCCCACAATGCGGATCCCACATCGCCACTGATTCCAAATTCTGTCCCAGCTGCGGCAAGCAGTTGAAAACTTAGGTGATATCATGTATTGCATTAAATGCGGCCACCAACTTCCAGATGACGCCTCTTTTTGCCTTAATTGCGGAGCTAAACAAGAAATCCAAAACTCCACAACAACCCCTCAGGCTGAAACCCAAGAACAGCCAGCGGGAGCCAAGGAAATAAAATGCCCCAGTTGCGGGGCGCCTATCGCTCCAAAGTTTGGCGAGATGGTAATAACCTGCGAATATTGTGGAAGCAGCGTCACCCTAGAAAACACAGGTTGGAAGAACATCGCAAAACATACCATGCTTCCCATCAATGTTGTGGACAAGGACGACATCACTGCGAGACTACGGAAAATGATGGACAGGGGCCTACTTCACAGACATCTCCAAGAATCCTCGCAACTTGAGGAGATCAGCCTTAGCATGGTGCCTTACTGGATCATACCGGTTGCCGCACGTACCAACCTTGTTGCAGTCGATATGGCTGCAGAAGTAGGAAACATTGCTACAACCGCAGCCTTGTTTGGCGTCATGGGAGGAGCAATGGACGGCGGGTTTGGTGGAAATAGGGGAGGAGGGTTTGGCGGCGGAATGATGGACGGTATGCTCATGGGATCCGTGCTTGGCGGCGGCGGAATGATGGGTTCAGGAAACACAAAAAAGGCATACACCATAGATGCCAACTACAACTGCCCCGTAGTAGCTCTAAAGGCGTTAACAATGTACCAGCCGCATGACTACGAGTTTTCTCTAGACGGCAGGGTTGATTTTGACCCCAAGTCCATACCAAAATCTATCAAAATTTTAAACGGAGACATAAACGAAGATGCCGCGAAGAATCAAGCCAAAACTTTGGCCGACAGACTCCAATCAGAAAAGGCCCATTCCAAATACCACATGATCCAGCAGATAGAAACTCAGGAGGATGTCTCAAGTGGCGAGCTCCTACACGTTCCGATTTGGTTTGCAAAATACGACCACAAGGGGAAGAAGATAATCTTGGTTGTGGATGCCAACTCTGGCGCAGCAATAAACAGCATCGGAGTCTAACTACTTCTTCAGGAAATACGCCTTTACCGCATCCAGTGCTTCCCGCACTGGTTTGACATGCCCGAATTCATCCATTACCAAGTCGTGTGCCTCCAAGATTTTCCTTTTGTTGTCAGGTTCATCCTTGAGTAGGACTATCATATCTTCAAGTCTGTCAGCAAGCTTTAGTTGGTCTTCAGAGTCGACATTATTCAAAGCGTTAACATCATCCTGTCCCAAGACATCCTTATGGGGCGCGGCCTTTGAGAGTACTCTTATGATTGAATCAATCTCGGATATGGCATCATCGGGATTCTTGGGATTCATTTTCTTAATACCCTCCAGTATTTAGATATAAAAATCACACCCTTTTTCTCTTGGGACGTGGATATAACAATGCCTGTTTTTACTACCGAGTGCTGACAAATCAAATCCTTTTCTCTTCCTAAGATGCAGACTTGAAAAGATGGATGCCGATAGTCGACCTTTTCCGGATTACAAAAAAGCAAATAGTATAATAATAATAAAAAATCTAAGTTTGTTATGTACACAGTAAGAATTCCCAAAACAATTAACTTTGGTAAAGATGCTTTATCGGAAACACAATATCCAAAAAACGCCCTAGTCGTGACAACGGCACCTCCAGAAGTCTCCAAGAAATGGCTTGCAAGGATGAAAATTACAGACTATATGCTATATGACAAGGTGGAACCCGAGCCATCCATCGAAACCGTAAGCAAAGTTATTGCAGAATTCAAGCCTAAGAATCCCTCTGCAATAATTGGGTTGGGAGGTGGAAGTTCCCTCGATGTTGCAAAATATGCGAGTACCGAGATGAAGATACCGAAAATACTCATACCTACAACCTTTGGGACCGGGGCCGAGATGACCACCTATTGCGTGCTCAAATTTGAAGGTAAGAAGAAACTCCTACAGGACGAGCGATTCCTAGCAGATGTGTCCGTCATAGATTCGTATTTTATGGAGGGGACGCCGGAGGCAATCGTCAAAAACTCGGTCTGCGATGCATGTGCACAGGCTACCGAGGGGTACGACAGTAAGCGCGGGAACGAGTTTACAAAGATGTTGTGCAAGTCTGCCTTCGATGTTTTGTATGACGCCATAATGAACAACAAACCAGAGAATTATCCCTTTGGGTCCATGCTCTCTGGAATTGGTTTTGGCAACGCTTCGACTACGCTGGGGCACGCATTGTCATACGTTTTCTCAAACGAAGGAGTCCCACACGGATACTCGTTGTCATCCTGCACCACAGTTGCACATAAGTTCAACAAGTCCATATTTTACGACCAGTTCAAGGAGGTAATAGAGAAGCTCAAGTTTGACAAGCTTGCTCTCAAGACACCAATCGACCAAGCTGCAGATGTCGTCATGACAGACAAGGGACATTTGGATCCAAATCCCATCCCGGTAACAAAACAGGATGTAATGGGTCTTCTGCAGGACATCGTAAACGGCAAACTGTAGAAGTCACCATTCCCCTGACAACTTGATGGGTTGGGCGCCCAGATCAACCTTTTATGCAACCGACCCCAACATATTGAAAGCCCCAATGCAAGAGCTATTTAGCACCAACGATCTACGGGAGAAAATACTCAACATCCTTCATGAGGAAGGGTTCGACTCGTCGTGCTATTCCAAAATATTGGATTATACCATAGATTTGTTCCATCAAAAAGGTCTTGGCATAGACTACTACGGTTACCACAACATAATCCATGAACTTGAGGTGACCTACGTCACCTTAGTAGCCTCCCAATGGCAGAACCAGCAGGGCCTAATATCAAAAGACGACATCAAGTATCTGTTTGCCTCCGCTCTTTTTCATGATTATGATCCGCAGAAACGAGTCGACAAACCACATGAACCCGACGCGGTGAACTTTGTTAAGACGGATAAGACACTCGGCATCCTCTTCAAGGAGGCAAACATAGACACCAATGTGGTTGCCGCATTAATTCTACGCACTACATATCCGTGGAATGGGGAGAAAAAAGAAAATGCCGAGTTGCTAATTGACAACTTTTATTCCATGGCAGACATTACAAGAGAGAACACCGCAGTCATCGATCATTTCAAAAAGCTTGGCTGGTTCCTTTCTGTGTCCGACAGGATTGGGGGGTACGCCCTTGGGAACTTTTCATACGCGCTAGAAATGGCAAAAAAGAACGCTCATTCACTTGCATGGCACCCGAACCTAATTGCGATGAGATCCGTGGCTTATTTTGAAGACCTTCTGAACAGCGAATCTGAAATGTGCAATCAGATCCTGGGTTCGTTGCCAAGGGCTATGCGCAAGTCTTTCATGGAGAACGTGTTGGGATTTATGAAACTACGGGAAACAGAAATTCAAAACCAGGCTTCGGTAATTTATGACAAGGTCCACCTTGTGCCCATCATAGACCCAATGAAGACAAGGGAGAAGGACGAATTCGTCGAGGCACTTTTTGAGATCTACCAAGAATTACCTTCGCCTTTGCAATTCAACAGGACTGGTTTTGCAGAGTCAGTACGCAACCCAGGCGTTTTGCTCAACACTTTGAGGTATGGAGATGAACACGGTCCCATCGTTGGTTTTGTGAAAGGAAGGTCGCTTGAAAACTACAAGCTCAGGACAGGAATTGATGATCCACAATTTGGCAAGGGAGATACCATTTTCCTGGAACCCATCGCCTTAAAGATGGGGTTTTGGGGTCTTGGAGGAGGCAGAGAAATGCGGCTGATGTTTCTCATGCAGGCCCAGTCCAAGGGGTACAAATATCTATCAAGTTTTGCCTTGAGGGATGTGATCAATGAAAGGATGAGGCGGAATGAAAGGATTGAGTTTGTAAAACAGTTTGATCCCGAGAGATGGGACTATTACAGGGTAAAATTGTAGCCCCATATCCCCAAGTCGACATCCTTCCAATTCTTTGCCCCGTTTGCCCCAAAAGCCGGTGTAGTCGGTCTTTTTACTAGACTTAAATAGCGCTTCTTAATGACCAAATTGCAACAGGTTTCAAGATAAAATGATCAAGTTTGGAATTCAACAGGGGTTGAATGTTGCCCGACTTGGGCTGACAGAAGATCAGATCCTCACAGCATGTGTTCTGGCAGACAAAGTGGGCTACGACTCAATCTGGTACATGGACCACAGTAATGTTCCTCAGTGGAACCACGCCATTGTAAATGATCCATGGGTCATGCTTTCGGCTATCGCTTCGATTACTAACAAGGTAGAGCTCGGAACTTGCGTTACCGACGCTGTCAGGAGACATCCTTCCAATATCGCCCTTGCCACCATCACCTTGGACAGAGTTTCCCATGGCAGAGGAGCGCTCGGCATTGGCGCTGGGGAAGCACAAAATATCAAGGAATTCAAGATCCAATGGGACAAGCCGGTAGGAAGATTCGAGGAACAGCTCCAGATAATAAAACTGCTCTTTGGCTCATCACCCGACCACAGGGTTAGTTTTAATGGCGAGTTTTACCAACTCGAGGAGGCTTGTCTCCAAGCCAAACCCATACGAGCGCCTCATCCACCAATTTACATGGCAGCAGGAGCACCTAGAACCCTGGCCCTTTGTGGCAAGTATGGCGACGGTTGGATTCCCATAGGCTACACTCCCGAACTATACGAGGAACACGTAAAATCAATCAAACAATCCATGAAGGAGAATGGCAGAGATGGCTCCAATTTCCAGTATGGTGTAGACATAGATGTCTATTTTTCCGATGATGCAGAGGCAGCATGGGCAAAGATGAAAACTGCTGTGAAAGTCAGCCTTTTCAAACCAGAGGTCCTGAAAGTACATGGAATAAAGGACATTGCAGGGTTCGACTTCAAGAAATACTTTACAGAGTATTCAATGTCCAACCAAGAATGGATAGTAAAGATGAGGGAGGCCGCCCAGACAATTCCTGACAAGGTTGCGCGATCCTCCATAGGTATGGGAACTCCAGACGACATCATCCCGGTATTTGAAAGGTTCATCAAGGCAGGGGTGAATCACTTTATCGTGAGATTCTGGGGATCAGGATATTTTGGCTCCATTGACAAGTTTGCATCCACCGTGATGCCATACTTCAAAGATCAGAACAATCCCAGAAAATAGCCAAAGTTAGAGATACCTGAAAATAGTCATCTTTTCCGAGTTTGGAAGTTCTGACACTAGTGCAAAATTGTAAAGCGGGTATGATTTTTTGTAGTTCTTCATGAACGACCACGCCACGTCATGTGTCTTGAATTCCGTCCTTATCCCTTCTATTGAAAACTCTCGACCAAAAACATCGAACACCTTTATCATGTATTTTTGAGGGCGCTTGTGAGGCTTTGCTTTTAAAAGCCATGCAACCGCAAACACAAAGACTGCGAGCATTACCAGAGCCGCGCCTATCTCTTTCAGGTGGACCCAGAAGATCGACGGTATAGTGCTGCCAAACAAGTTGTAGACAAAGCTTGAAAACCCCGCAACGGAGGAGCCAATCATCAGGAAGGCCTTAAAATTCGACTGATCGATCCCAGATTTCATGCCAGAGGATATCAATGCCCCCAATTTAACTATTAATCCATACGCAAAAATATCAAAGGTTGTAATCTAGAGTATGCAGCTGCTTGGAAGGCTCGAGATAAAGTCAAAGGATCGTATCGTCGGGTTCCTAAACAGTCAGGAGACCGGCAGGGTCAGCAGCATAGACAAGGATGGCTACCCGCAAATAATCCCAATGAACTTCGTTTATGCAAGAGATGCCATATTCATGCACTCCCATATCAGGGGAGAGAAGCTTGAAAACATTACAAGAAATCCACTGGTAGGATTCGAAGTGGACAAAAGCTTGGGGTTCTTGCCATCATATTTTAGTCACCCCACCGATGCCTCTCAGGCAGACACCCTCTACATAAGCGTGGTCATAAAGGGCGAGGCGTCGATTGTAACCGACAAGAAGGAAAAGGCATTCGCCCTTAACTCTCTCATGGAAAAGTATCAACCCGAAGGAAGGTATGAAAAGATAACGCCTGAGATGCATGTAGTGGACGAGGTGGCCATCATCAAGGTCGTTCCAAAGACAATGCGGGGCAAGTACAAGGTGGGCCAACACCTAGACCAAAAAACCAGGCTTGAGTTAGCAAGGCGCATACTGGAAAGAGGCGCCCCCACAGCAGGAGAAACCCTAGAGGCAATGGGCATAAAGAGGACGAGCGCAGGGCTTGAGGCGTCAGATGATATAAGATGGTAGGAATCCCTCCCATAGATACTCTACAGTTTCTAAGGTTTCATGCCAATTCGGTAAGACATAGAACTCAAAGTTTTTGTTAGGAATACACCGCTTTAAGGTCGTCTTGCTCCAGAACCAAGGCTTTGAACTGGTATCCGATTTTGCCCCGACAGGGGACCAGCCACAGGCCATCAAGGTCATCTCTGACGGCATAATGACGAAAAAAATTCAGACGCTACTAGGAGTAACAGGGAGCGGTAAGACGTTTACTATGGCAAACGCCATCCAAAGGACTGGTAAGAACACCCTTGTGATATCCCACAACAAGACCCTTGCTGCACAGCTGTACTCGGAGCTTAAACAATTCTTCCCCAAGAATAACGTAGGATATTTTGTAAGCTATTACGACTATTACCAACCAGAGAGCTACATACCTCAGACTGATACCTATATTGAGAAAGACACGCAGATAAACGAAAAGATTGAAAAAATGAGGCTCGAGGCTACTGCCATGCTGCTCTCAGGGGAGCCCACAATCATAGTTGCGACCGTATCATGCATCTATTCACTCGGTTCTCCCAGAGACTGGGAGGTCATGTCGATTACCGTGGAAAAAGGGATGGAAATAGGGCGGCTTTTGTTGATCAAGCAGTTTGTGAATGCAAGGTATGAAAGAAATGACCTCGAGCTTGCACCAGGCAGGTTCCGAATAAAGGGCGACACACTGGACATAATTCCAGCCTACTCGGATTCCGTCGTCAGGATTTCCATGTTTGGGGATGAAGTTGAGAAGATATCCATATGCGATCCTGTAACGCTCAAGGAAAAAAAACAAGTCCCAAAAATAAAGATCTATCCTGCCAAACACTACCTAGTCGCCTCCGACGTGAGGAAGAAGGCAACCGAATCAATCAAGGCCGAACTCAAGCAAAGGCTGACTGAGCTGCCCGAGCTTGAGAAACAAAGACTTGAGATGAGAACAAAATATGATTTGGAAATGATTGAGGAGCTTGGCTATTGCTCAGGCATTGAGAATTATTCTAGACATTTTGACGGAAGGCTTCCGGGCGAGCCTCCGTTTTGCCTTCTTGATTTTTTTGGAAATGATTTTTTGCTTGTAATCGACGAGTCTCATGTGACTCTTCCACAGCTCCACGGCATGTACAATGGGGACCATACCCGCAAAAAATCCCTCATCGATTATGGTTTCAGGCTACCTAGTGCATTTGACAACAGGCCTCTGAAGTTCGACGAGTTTGAGAGGTATGTCAGAAACACTGTTTTCGTCTCCGCTACCCCCGGAGAGTATGAAAGGAAGAGGAGTTTTCAGATTGTGGAACAGTTGATTAGGCCAACAGGACTTGTGGACCCTACAGTTGAGGTAAGAAAGACAGAGAATCAAATGGATGACCTGATAACAGAAATAAAGAAGAGAACTGAGAAAAATCAGCGCGTCCTTGTTACAACCCTTACCAAGAGAATGGCAGAAGACCTTGCTGAGTACCTATCAAAGAACAAGATAAAGGTAAGATACCTCCATTCCGAGATTGAAAATCTCCAAAGGACGGAGCTAATAAGACAGCTCAGGCTTGGCGAGTTTGACGTCATGGTGGGGATCAACTTGCTGAGGGAGGGACTCGACATCCCTGAAGTTTCACTTGTGGCGATACTTGATGCCGACAAGGAGGGATTTCTCAGAAACGTCACAAGCCTAATCCAGACTTTCGGAAGGGCGGCAAGAAATGTAGACGGTGCGGTGATAATGTATTCCGATGGAATCACGGATTCCATGCGACAAGCCATTCTTGAAACCGAACGAAGGCGGAAAAAGCAAAAGGAGTACAACTTAAAGATGGGCATCACCCCAACGACCATTATCAAGGCGATTCCAAAGCAATCAGTCCAGTTGGACGAAACAAAGCACATGTCTCGCCACGATCTGGAGACATATGCAATAGAACTCGAATCAGCCATGAAGCGATTTGCTGAGGAGCTTGACTTTGAGCGTGCAATAGAATATAGAGACAAACTGACAAGGATCCAAAAAGAACTTGCAAAATGAACAACAAACTCATAATCCGCGGCGCAAGGCACCATAACCTGAAAAATGTCAACTTGGATATTCCCAAGAACAAGCTGGTAGTGATAACTGGACTCTCAGGCTCGGGGAAATCCACCCTTGCGTTTGACACGATTTATGCTGAAGGTCAGAGGAGGTATGTGGAATCTCTTTCTGCATATGCAAGGCAGTTCTTGGAGATGATGGACAAGCCCGACGTCGATTCAATAGAAGGCCTCTCACCTGCCATCTCCATTCAACAGAAGACCACCAGTAGAAACCCAAGATCCACAGTGGGTACGATAACTGAGATTTACGACTACCTCAGGTTACTATATGCAAGGATAGGCACCCCCCATTGCCCCAAATGCGGCAGGAAGATATCAAACCAGTCAATCGAGTCAATATGCGAGTCCATCCTGAAGGAATCAGATGGCCAGAAGATAATGATTCTTGCACCGCTCATACAGAGGAAAAAGGGCACTTACGAGAAACTTTTCGAACAGGTTAAAAAACTAGGCTACTCCCGCATCAGAGTAGATGGGGATGTCATCGAGCTAAATGGCGAGATCCCCGTACTTGACAAGCAGAAATGGCACAGCATAGAGATAGTCGTAGACAGGCTCAAGGCATCCTGGGAAGAAAAGAGCAGGCTTTTTGAGTCCATCCAAACCGCCACCAAGGCAAGCAGGGGCACCGTCATGGTTCTAAACGGAAAGGAGAAAATTTTTTCCCAGAATAATGCATGTCCGCATTGCGGCCTGACAATAGGCGAGCTTGAGCCGAGAGCATTCTCGTTTAACTCGCCCTTTGGGGCCTGCAAGACATGTCATGGCCTAGGGGTGAAAATGGAGTTTGATCCTGATTTACTCATCCCTGACAAATCAAAATCAATACTTGACGGTGCAATAGTGCCGTGGTCTGGAAGATTTTCATCGTTTAGGAGGCAGACACTGCGCGATGTAGGCAAAAAATTTGGATTCAATCTTATGACACCTATAGAAAAAATGACACAAAGACAACTCAATGTAATCCTTTACGGCACGGAGGAGTTGGTGCAGTTCTCCTACGAGGCCAAGACAACAGACTCCAGGTGGGAATACACGAATACTTTCAGCGGCGTCATTCCAAGCCTACAAAAGAATTTTGCCGAGACAGATTCCGAAGCGAAACGTGAAGAGCTCAGTAAATTCATGAGAGAGACGCCTTGCACATCCTGTAATGGAAGACGGCTCAGAAAGGAGACTCTTTCCGTGATGATCAGTTCCAAGTCAATCATGGATGTCTGTGACCTATCCATAGATTCTTGTTACGAGTTCTTTACTACGCTCAATCTTTCAGACACTGAAAAATACATTGCCAAGTCAATTCTGAAGGAGATTCTATCAAGACTTGAATTTTTAAAAAATGTCGGATTGAACTATCTCACCTTAAACAGAGTCAGCGCTACACTCTCAGGCGGCGAATCGCAAAGAATACGCCTTGCAACCCAGATCGGTTCAAACCTAACCGGCGTTCTCTATGTCCTTGACGAGCCAACAATTGGACTGCATCAAAGGGACAATGCGAAACTCATCAAGACACTCCTCAAGCTTAGGGATCTGGGCAACACAATCCTTGTGGTAGAACACGATGAAGAGGTCATGCGGAATTCTGATTGGATAGTGGATCTTGGGCCTGGAGCGGGGGTTCATGGTGGAAATGTGGTCTACTCAGGCCCCGTGACAGGCATCCTAAAAAGCCGAGATTCCGTCACTGGGCAGTATCTCAGAAACCATAACGCCATACGTCTTGAGAACAGGACTAGAAAAAGGGCCGGAGTCTTAACGGTTCGAAAGGCATCTGAAAACAACCTCAAGGAAATCGATGTCGAGTTTCCACTGGGGCTAATGATTTGTGTCACAGGAGTTTCAGGCTCTGGCAAGTCAACCCTTGTAAATGACGTACTTTTCAATGCCCTCTCTGCTCACTTTTATGGCTCGATTGAAAGGCCGGGAAAACACAGGGGCCTGGAGGGAATAAAGAACATAGACAAGGTGATAGGAATTGACCAATCACCCATAGGAAGGACGCCGCGTTCAAACCCAGCAACCTACATTGGGGCATTTACCCCAATCAGGGAGCTTTACGCAAGCACCGAGATCGCAAAGGAAAGGGGATACAGTCCAGGTCAGTTCTCGTTTAACGTGCCGGACGGAAGGTGCTTTGCATGTGAGGGTGACGGGGTAAAAAAAATAGAAATGCAGTTCCTCTCCGACGTCTATGTGGTATGTGATGAATGCAAGGGCAAGAGATACAACTCCGAAACGCTTGCGGTCATGTATAAAGGAAAGAACGTCTCAGATGTCCTCGCCATGACGGTGGATGAAGCGTTGGAATTTTTTGAAAACATTCCCACAATCCAAAGAAAGCTCAAGACCATAGCAGATGTGGGCTTGGGTTATGTCAAGCTCGGGCAGCCCGCCACCACACTCTCCGGGGGGGAGGCACAGCGGGTAAAGCTTGCCTCTGAGCTCTCAAAGAGAGACACTGGGAGAACCCTTTACATTCTTGACGAACCTACGACCGGACTCCATTTTGCCGATGTTCAAAAATTGCTCGAGGTCTTAAACAGACTTGTTAACCTCGGTAACACCGTCATAATCATAGAACACAACATGGACGTCATCAAAAACTCCGACTGGATTATAGATTTAGGTCCCGAGGGTGGGCATGGGGGAGGAACGGTCGTTGCGGCGGGCACCCCAGCAGATGTTTCGCAAAATCCGAAAAGTTACACCGGGCAATATCTAAAGCCGTTGTTGAAAAATGGCGTTTGATGTTGCAAAACTGAGCATTCCGTCGCATTCTGGCATCTACATAATGAAAGATTCCGGAGGCCTCATCCTTTACATCGGAAAGGCAAAAAACCTCAAAAATCGGGTTAGATCTTATTTTGTACGGAATCAGAACTACAAAACACAGAAACTCGTTGCAAAGATATCAGACATAGAGTTTGTCCTTACCGACAATGAGGAGGAGGCCTTCCTTCTAGAATCCAACCTCATAAAACGATACAGGCCTCCCTACAACATAGAGCTAAAGGACCAGCAGAGGTATACCTATCTTAGGATTACAAATGAGGAATTTCCGCGCCTCATGGTTGCAAGAAGGACTAGGACCGGCGAATTTCTCGGGAGTGGAAGGGTCTACGGCCCATTTACTCATGGAAGCTCAAAACTCCTTTCCATAGGGCTCCTGAGAAAGACATTCAAGATAAGAATTTGCAAGAAACTGCCAAAAGAAGCATGTCTTGAATACCATTTGGGCAACTGCGAGGCGCCGTGCCAGTTTGATGAGGGAAAAAGAAGGTATGGTGGGCATGTGGCAGAACTAGAATCAATTCTGAAAGGCAGGCAGAAGCTTACAGATTTTGTAAGTAGGCTCGAGCGCGAGATGAAAAGCGCATCGTCCAGTCTCCAGTACGAAAAGGCCATGGAGATTCATGAGACCTTGAGGAGATTGCAAAATCTCAGGACAAGACAGAAGATGGAAAAGGTGAGCGATTCTGACGAGGAATATTTCGGGATAAGGAGCTTGGCCCAGTCGGTTTACATCATGTCCTTTAGACAGACCAAGGGCGTGATAAAGGAAAGGAGTAAATTTGAGTTTGATCTTGTCGGAGACAATTCCTTTTCAAACTTCCTGTCCCAATACTATTCCACACATCCAGTTCCGAAATTCATAGTGGTAAGCGAAATGCCAGACAAGAAAGAGGTATTGGAGGAAATATTTTCCCGTGCCGCTGGCTTCAAGGTCACCATCCTAGTGCCCACCTCAGGAAAACGGAAGGATATGATCCACCTCATACTTAGAAATATCGACCTATCACTTTCTGGCGGGGCCGACCATGCCTTGGTGGAGTTACAAGCCTCGCTAAACCTTGGAAGCATACCAAAAACAATAGAATGTTTTGATATTTCAAACCACGGGACAGACTACGCAGTTGGGGCTATGTCATGCCTAGTAGACGGCAGGCCTGCCAAACATGGGTACCGTCGATTCAAGATAAGGACGGTAGAAGGGAGAGATGATTTCGCCATGATAAACGAGATAGTAAGACGAAGATACATCAGATTGCGCCTTGAGAAGCGGCCTCTGCCAGATCTCGTACTAATCGACGGTGGTCGCGGCCAACTGAATGCGGCAAGACATGCCCTCAGGGCGGCAGGTGCTAAAATACCAGTAGTGTCTCTTGCAAAAGAAAACGAGGAGATTTATCATCCGGACCTAGAAAAACCTATTGTACTTCCCAAAACAAGCTCGGCTCTCAAGGTCTTGCAGTTTGCAAGAGATGAGGCGCACAGGTTTGGAGTCGCCTACAACAGGTCCCTACGCAGAATTCAGAAGTAACCGTCCAGTGCGCTTTCAACCAGCGGTTGGGCGTCAAACCCCATCCGTACCAAGTCGGAGGCAAACTCGTCGACAAACCCGTGGACAGTATAGATTTTTTCCGGATTGCAGTCCTTAACAAGCTGCACCAATTCATTATAGTCGCAATGGTCGCTAAGCGGAATAGAGTAGTCATGCTGCCGGGCAAAGCTAAACCTTGGAGATTGTGCCCAACCGCTAAAGCCTACAGTAATGGCGCCATATTTTGACTTCATGTGCTGGACAAACGCATTTTTTCCACTGAGATTTGGGGCTATCATAACCCATGGCTTTTTATCAAGCAGTCCGGCGGCCTCTGCCTCGGAATGGCCCGGTGAATCGTGAAGGCCAACGCCAAATCTTCGGTACAGGTCATTCACCATTTTTACCGAATCATGATAGTAGGGTTCCCAGTGTGAAAACAGGTAGGAGAGAATTTGGGCCTTGCCAAGCTCGTATCCGAGCAATATTACGGGCCTGCCTCTCGAGTAAGAATCGGATATGATTTCATTGACCTTTTTTACTGTTTCCTCTATTTTTGGAAATACGTATTCAGGCATGCCAAAGGTGCATTCGGTAATCAAGGTCCTGCACTTTGGAACCTTGGCTCCTTTCATGAATGCGCGTTCCCTTATGCTTATGTCTCCGGTATAGAAAATTCCATCCCCAAACAAGAGCCCTTTTGCTCCCAAAATGTGTCCAGCATCAATAAGGCTGAAATCCTTGTATTCCTCGCTGTAGTTTTCGAGTAGATACCCCCGGAGCTTTGCAATCTCGCTCGTCTGCCTCGACGTAAGAACAAGCCCTCCTGTTTTCTTATGAAGATGGTCGATGTGGGCATGCGATACAAAGGTAATGCCCCTTTCAACTCCTTTTTTTGGATCAAGATTTACTTGCATGTCATCATATTCCGCGACTATGCCGTTCGAGGTCATCTTTACAACTTGCTTCAAGGACAGTCTCACGTAAGACGCATCTGATATAAGTTGCTAGATTGATCCACCGTTACCCCAAGTCTAAGGAGATTTTGAGCAACCCCGCGCCAAAGAGGTTTATTTAGACACAGACCAAGCAAAGGTAAGATGATAAGCCTTGCAATATTGATATCAGGGAGGGGATCGAATATGGAGTCGATTCTTCGTGCAATAAAAAAGAACAGAATTCCCGTAAAACCTGCAATCGTAATATCCAACAAGCCGGATGCCAAAGGGTTAAAGATCGCTCACAAGCTAGGAGTGCCCACCGCTATCGTAGAAAGCGGAGGACAGAAGGGCGGGAGCTGGGAATACGACAAGAAGCTAGTTTCCACCCTTGAAGAAAACGGGGTAACCCCTTCCAATGGGCTAGTTTGTCTTGCGGGTTTTATGAGAATAATGAGTCCAGAGTTTATCAGAAAGTACAGGGGTCGGATTCTCAACATACATCCTGCCATCCTGCCATCTTTTCCCGGGTTGCATTCCCAGAGACAGGCGCTTGAATACGGCGTAAAGTACTCTGGCTGCACAGTTCATTTTGTAGACGAAGGAGTCGATACCGGACCCATATTACTTCAGGCCGTAGTAAAGGTACATGAAAATGACACGGAGGAGACGCTCTCGAAGCGCATACTTAGACAGGAGCACAAGATATACCCGGAGGCAGTAAGGCTCTTTGCAGAGGGCAGGATAAAGACTACCGGGAGAAAGACTACCGTAGCCTATGAGTCGCGGCCGCTGAAAAAGTAAACCACCACTAGGTCTTTTGTGTTCCCATGGAAATGATGCTTCAGATCTTTTTCAACAAAGTACGACATGGCGGGTTGGATGGGATGGTCTATTCCTTCCACATTTAGGAAACCATCACCTCTCACGACATAATATACCTCGTCGTTTTCATGTGGGTCCTGGGTATCCTCTTCACCAGGCCTAAGCATGAGAATGCCAGCAGCCATGTTGTCCCTGTCTAGGAAGGTGTAGAAATATGAATTCGATTTGGAGATTTTTTTCAAGTACTTGTTGGTGTCAAATGTCGTCTTCAACATCTTAGGATTTTTGGTCATAGTTTATGATTTTAACTTATATCATCTGTTTTCCTTATCTTTTCCTCGAATTTAGCAATCAAATGTGCAATCTTAGAGTTTTTGCCCTCATCCTTTCGGAGAAGGTAGTATAGTTCCTCAGTTGCGGCATGGTAGTCCACGCCAATCGTCTGGGCAAGATAGAGGGAAAGATAGCTTAGTAGCAGTTTCCTTAAAATGACATCATGCGAGGAAAAGGTCAAATCGGAAGTTAGCTCATCCAGCACGTTTGAAAAGTATGCCTCTAGATAACTATCCTTTGATTCTCTTTCCCGGGTGGGAAAGGCTCCTCCCAATCCCCTTTCCTTCATGTGAATCTGCTCCACTACCTCTATGAATTCTGAATTCAACCCATGATCACGGGTAAGAATCTCAGATAGCAGGTCGGCCGCATCCTGTTCAGACCTTCCAGATTTTTCTTTTATGGAGAAGATCACATGGCATGCCACACATCCCCCGTGTAATTCAGCCTCATGGTGTCGTATCACGTCAAGAGTTTTTCGCACCAACTGATCCCCTTCCTTATGGTTCACCATGTTGTTCCACCGCACTGTGAAATAAAAGTGTCCCCTCTCAAAGTTTCATAGAATAAATATCGAGCATGACATCCAAAAATGTTTGACCGGTCAAAAAATTGATGGAGTTCTTGTTGCCAATTCTGTAAAGGATAGGACTAGAGCGGCGGTGGCCGAACTGAAAAAGGAAGGAATTGAACCCTGCCTTGCCACTGTTTTGGTTGGCGATGATCCTGCTTCTGCCTCATATGTTTCAAGCAAGCAGAGAGATTGTTCCGAGGTTGGCATTGCCACTAAAGACCATAGGCTTCCAAAGGATTTTTCCCAGAAGGAGCTCGAGGCACTAATAGGCCTTTTGAATGATGATTCCTCTGTCCATGGAATTTTGGTGCAGCTTCCCCTTCCAGAGCAGATAGATGAGTTTTCAACAATATCCAAGATCTCGCCACTAAAGGATGTAGATGGTCTCACCCCATACAACATGGGACTACTGGCGTCTGGAAGAGCCTTACTGAAGCCTTGCACGCCATCTGGCATCATGGAACTCCTTGATTTTTACAAGATAGACGTGTCTGGCAAACACGTCGTAATAATAAATCGAAGCAACCTAGTAGGCAAGCCCCTATACTACCTTCTTCTGGAAAAAAACGCGACTGTTACCACGTGCCATTCAAAGACTCGGGATTTGGGATCATTTTGTCGTACCGCAGATGTGGTTATCACAGCCGTTGGAAACCGCGCCAAGTTTACCCTCTCAGGTGACATGATAAAGGAAGGGGCAATAGTAATAGACGTAGGTACGAGCAGGCTTGAAGGCAGACTGGCCGGTGATGCCGACTATGAAGCGATCATCAAAAAAGCATCGTATGCCACCCCCGTCCCCGGAGGCGTTGGGCCCATGACAAGAGCGATGCTTTTAAAAAACACCGTCACAGCAGCTTCAATCAGTAAAGGAATTGGAAAATACAGTTGAAAAGGCAAGGTTCCGCAAGCAGCTTTTGGACCAGCGCGACAGCTTATCCCCGGATCTTGTGAAGATAGCAAGCAGTAAGATACAAGAAAATCTCAGAAAGGTGGAATATTATAGAAATGCCCGATTGGTCGGAGGCTATTCCGCAGTGGGAAGCGAAGTACGCACCCAAGACATCCTAAAGGAAATCCTCAGTGCCGGTAAGGAGTTATCGCTGCCGAAGGTTGAGAAAAACGACCTTGTTTTCAAAAGGATTACGACGTTTTCAGACCTCGAGGTAGGGAATTTTTCAGTAATGGAGCCAAAGGAGCGCTGTGAAACGGTAAAAAAACTAGACGTCATCCTAGTGCCTGCCATAGCCCTCACTAGGGAAGGATACAGGCTCGGCTACGGATTTGGCTACTACGACAGGTACCTTCACAACAAACGGGCAAAAAAAATCGCCCTCTCATATTCCAAGCAGATTGTGAAATCAATCCCACATGATAGCCACGATGTAAAGGTGGACTGTATCGTAACCGAAGACGAGATAGCATACCCAGAAAAACTGTAGGCCTCTCTGCCAAGTCGTCCAAATTTATCATCCCCCTTAACCGTCTATGCTGATAAGGATAGTCAAATGTCGAATTTTTTTATCGTCATATCTGGCCCAGAAAGACAACTCTCAAGTTTTTTCAGTTTGCCGATAGTTCATTGTAAATTTTCTATGGATTTGTGCGGATAGGGGTATAGTTTATTTCAAAACTAATACCGGAACTATATTGATCATCTTTTTATCTTTTGGTGCCGAATTAATTATCCCAGATAGTATCGGCAAACGAACGCCACCAATCTCTTGCGAGGGCGGTGGTCTGACAGTCATAGGATTGTCATGCGTGCCGCGTGCCATCTGGGGAAAAACCATCCGACCGGCACAGGTGACGATATGCCTGCCGAATTTGGAGATAGGGCGAAGGCTCCATTTCCTGGCCAGACAGGCGTCCGCCAGCGCTCAAACACGGGAGACTTTGCCTCAAGGCTTGGGAATCCCAAAGAATGTTGGCGAGGGCAAACCGAGCGGCGACTGGGATGCAAAACCGTGATGTCGCTCCAGAGGAAAGCCACATCCCACCGAATGTCGGGTGGTGGATTTTTTATCACCGTATTTCTAAATTGGGTTGAAACCATAATTGCCTGCCTTGAGCAAGACCCTGCATCTTCTGGTTCAGAAAATCAGGCGATTTTTTAATGATTTAGCAAGGATTGCGTTACGTGTAGGAAAGGCCTTTTTGGCCGATATCAGACCTGCAGTACTTGCTTGGCCAGGTAATTTTTTCCGCCCTCGCATAGGCGTTCGAAATTGCCTCCTGAAGGGTTCTCCCGGTTGCAGTGACACCAAAGACCCTGCCCCCGCTGGTCAATATCCTGCCGTCTACCTTACGTGTCCCGGCATGAAAGACAATTGATTCCTTTTGCATGACATCAAGGCCAAGGACCTCCTCGTCCTTTGGAAAAGATTCCGGATATCCTTTTGCCGCAAGTACAACGCAGACCGCGCTCTTGGCACTCCATGAAATTTTTGGAAGGCTGGAAAGAGTACCACGTATGCAGGCAGTGATGTAATCAATAAGATCCGACTCCATTCGTACCATTATCGGCTGACACTCCGGATCTCCCATCCTTGCGTTAAACTCCAAGACGTACGGCCTGTCGTTTTTGATCATAATTCCCGCATAGATGAAGCCCTTGAACTGCATCCCCTCCCTTTTCATTGCCCCGATGGTCTTTTCTATTACATTTTTTTGTATTACCTCAGCCATTTCATTGGAAATCACCGGTGTCGGTGAATAGGCTCCCATTCCACCCGTGTTCGGACCCTTGTCACCATCTAGAATTCTCTTGTGATCTTGACTTGTTGCCATTGGATAAGCGGTTTCACCGTCGGATATGGCAATATAAGACGCCTCTATCCCATCGATTCTTTCTTCCAGTATTATCTTAGATCCAGCATTACCGAAATTTTTCTCGTTCATTATTTTATCTATGGCAACTACTGCCCCCTCCAAGTCGTCGCACACAATTACGCCCTTGCCCGCGGCCAGTCCATCTGCCTTGACAACCAGCGGATATCCTACAGACTCGGCATATTTCTTTGCCTCTTCCCGGTCATCAAATACCTCAAAACGTGCAGTTGGTATGCCGTTTCTTTTCATGAAATTTTTTGACCATACCTTGCTTGATTCTAACTGTGCTGCCTCCTTTGTAGGACCGAATATTTCAAGCCCCTTACTTGTAAAGAAGTTCACTATGCCTGCGGCAAGCGGGACCTCAGGACCTACGACCGTAAGACATTTTTGTTCTGTGGCAAACTTGGCAAGTTTTTCTATCTCATCTACACCGATATTGACATTGTTTGCCGTTCCGCCGTTTCCAGGTGCATGGAAGACCTTGCCCACCTTTGGGCTCATGCCTAGTTTCCAGCCGAGAGCATGCTCCCTAGCTCCTGAACCCACCACAAGAATATCCGTCAACAAATTTCTTTTTTTCGACTGCTATAAAAGCTAAAGACCCTCAGGTTGCACTCGCCTCCGTAACCTTGATTAGTCATTACGGGACCCAACTAGGTATGAGTCAAATAGATACCGCCAGATCCGTATACCTTTTTGTTCATGGCAGAAGAGATCTCGAGCAAAAGGCAATGGACGCATTGATATCAAATGGGTTTTCAAAGGAAAAGATAGTTTCTGCGAAGCCTGATTCGGTCGGAACCATAGGTGATTACATGGCTATGCTGTGGATGCCACCCAATCCGGACCACATCAAGATTCAAAAGATTACAAAAGTTGAACAAGTCAAGCCAGAAGGCATGATAGGACTCTGGAAGGGAGTCTCTAAAGAAGATCTCTTCACGGTCAAGCTCTGAATAGCAAAGCTGCCGGGAAATCCCATGCGCCAGCGACATGGCGTCTCGCCAGATTTGAGAATGCCTGAGCCTCACCCATACCATTTTTGCTGAAATTGCCCTATGGTCAACATGTCAATCGAGAGTAGAACATAACATGAGTTCAGACCGCGGCTTTCTTTAGACGAGATCCCTTACAAGGGCCGAAACGAAGTTGTCGAATTCCGAGTCTGAAAATCTAACCGTTTCCACCTTGCCGAGTTTCTGCGAGGCTCGGACTGCCTTAAGGTGGTAGCATTCACCCCCGGCGCTTATGGCATTAAAGTAATAGTCTTCGCAAGAGCAGAATCCCATTTCAGGTTCTAGCCAATGCTCATTATCCTTTCCCACAACTGTCCAAACCTTCCTGCCACTCGGTTCAAACAGGTGAAGTTTTACCCCTTTGGAATCCACTATTGCGTCAATGTCTCCGTGGCCTTTCACAAGAATTTAATTTAAAACATAGCGTATAACCTTTAATGGCATCAACTAGGCTTGCAAGGTCACGGCCAGCCCTTCTCTTGGAGGCCTCCAAGTGCTACCTCTTGGTGACGGATCTCCACATAGGCTTCGAGAATAGGCTTGTTGCCAACGACATTCACCTAAATCCCAGTGATGTCATTAGCGAGACTGTCCAACATCTTGATGAAATAATACGGGAGGAAAAGCCCGACAAATTGATTTTGCTAGGAGATGTGAAATCCGGCACGGATTCCATATCAAAGCTTGAATGGCTCACAGTACCACGATTTTTTGACATAGGCAAAAAAATAGAAACCATAGTGATTCCTGGAAACCACGACGGCAACCTGCAAAGGCTCGTTCCCGAGTGGATAACCATTTCAAGTCCCTCAGGAATTGTGATTGACGACGTATTGCTAACACATGGTCATGTCATGCCGTCGGAAAATCTTTCCAATGTAAACAAGATAATCATGGGTCATGTCCACCCCGTTTATTTCAATGGGGGCTCGGTTCTTGATGGTGAAAGGGTATGGGTTTCCATCAAGGCCGAGAAAAATATGATCTTCCCCTCCTCCTACGGCGAGATCGAAATTACAATCATGCCTTCTTTTAACAGATATTTTTATGCCACCTCAAAGAAAAGCCACAAGAGGTCAATTTCTCCGATACTTGAGTCCATCAAGTCGGTTAAGTCAGCCAAGATCGCCACCTTGGATGGCTCCATAATAGGTGACGAATCTCTCCTATCAAAAGTCCTTTGAATCTCAAATTCCAAACACATTCTACCCCAAGATGTTGATCCGCGTGGGTCAGTCGGCAAAGAAGAGCAACGGGATTAACTTGCTTATCCCCTTGAGAGAGAGAACCGGATTTGACCCTTCATCCCGAGTCTGAACCTGGTGTCAATACCGGTTCAGGATTTTTTACTATGGGAAGATTTTTACCATATTCTAAAAGATGCCTAATGCAAAAAAGACGATGCTGGCAGTTATTCCAGGGTTTTATGCTTGGCGGATTCTCAGGTTAGTCGAATTTTTCGTATGGATCAAGGGGTTTTTTGGTTGTCTCGTTGTTCCTAAGCCATTCCAAGGTCTTTGCAAACGAGTCTGCCAGCTCTGTGGTTATCAGAACAGGTACGCCAAGTTCCACTGCCTTTCGTCTTATCTGGTATTCATCATAAAGCATTCCCACATATTTTTCCAGCGTCGAGGTGCTTGGCACGTTGATTATAAAGTCTATCTTGCGCTCATACAAAAGGTCGGCTATGTTGGGCTTTCTTTCAGGCTCACTTATCTTGTAAACTACCTCAACGTCCCCTATCCTTTTGTCAGAGAGGAATTCCGCGGTATGCTCCGTCGCCAATATTTTGTATCCCAGACTTTTTAGAAGAAGCGCAGTCTGCAAGAGTTTCTCCTTGTTTTCCGACCCTCCTGCAGTGATTAGAACCGAGCCCTCCCTTGGTAGCGCGTAACCAGACGACATCAGCCCCTTTGCGAGGGCGTCGTAAAACGATTCCCCAAAACAGGCTGCCTCTCCGGTGGACTGCATCTCCACCCCCAGGATGATATCGGCCCCTTCAAGTTGCATGAATGAAAACTGCGGAACCTTCACACCATACGAATGGATCTTCTGCCAACGATCCTTCGGTACGGCAGGCAGAGTTTTTCCAAGCACGGCACGGGCCGCAAGCGATATCAGATTCATCCTTACGAATTTCGAAACAAATGGCATGGATCTCGAGGCCCTTATGTTGAGCTCAATCACATAGACTTGGTTGGCATTTATCAGGAACTGTAGGTTGAACGGTCCTTTAATCTTGAAGGCTGTGGCAATCTTGTTCGTGTATTCAAGTATTGTTTCTATTATTTTGTTTGAAAGACTCCAAGGTGGTATGCACATCATCGAGTCCCCCGAATGAATTCCTGCCCCCTCTATGTGTTCTATGACGGCGCCAATTACGACATTTTTTCCATCGGAAACACCGTCTACCTCGGCTTCAAGTGAGTTTAGCATGAATTTTGTAATCACAACAGGATAGTCCGGGGATACGTTTGTTGCCTCCTCGAGGTATTTCTTCAGTTGCTCTTCCGACCAGACCACCTTCATTGCAGCCCCGCTCAGGACGTATGAAGGCCTTACTAGGACAGGATAGCCTACCTTTAACGCAAATTTTTTTGCGTCGACAAGTTTTGAGAATGCCTGCCAAGGCGGCTGCCTTATGTGAAGGTCGTCTAGCACCTTACTAAAATTCGACCTGTTTTCTGCCCTATCAATGTCTTCAAACGAAGTTCCTACAATCTTTATCCCGTTCTTTGCAAGCTTTGGCGTAAGGTTGTTCGCGGTCTGCCCCCCCACCGCAGTCACTACCCCCGAAAGTTTTTCAAATTCGGCAATGTCCAGAACCCTCTCAAGGGTAAGCTCCTCAAAATAGAGCCTGTCACAAATGTCATAATCCGTCGAGACCGTTTCTGGATTACAGTTTATCACAGAAACTTCCTTCACGCCGTTTTCCTTGAGACCCCAAACCATGTTTACCGTTCCCCAGTCAAACTCGACACTACTACCTATTCGGTATGGTCCCGCCCCAAGGACTGCCACCTTCTCATTGGTCGAGTTTACCTCAAAATCATTTGATTTTCCACCGTATGTCATGTACAGATAGTTCGTCTGGGCAGGCCATTCTGCTGCAAGGGTATCGATCCTCTTTACAACCGGTACTATTCCAAGGTCTTTCCTCCTCTTCCGTATTTCCATGTCATCCTTGCCCACAATCCTTCCGATTTGCTTATCAGAAAACCCAATTTCCTTTGCCGTACCAAGCAATTTTACATCCAATTCTCCGTCCTTGAGCTCGCTTTCTTTTTTGACAATGTTTTCAATCTTCTCTATAAACCACGGATCGATTGCGGATAACTTGTAAATCCTTTCCACCGAGATGCCTTGCTTTAACGCGGCCGCCACATGATACAGAATTTTGTCATCAGGTTTTTGCAGTTTGTTCTCTATTTCCTCCACGTCGTAGACTTCCTCTTGCTTCCGGTTTGCCACCAGGCCGTCGTTTCCAATCTCAAGCATTCGTATGGCCTTTTGAAGCGATTCCTCAAAGCACCTACCAACCGCCATAACCTCCCCCACAGATTTCATGGTAGGCCCCAAGTTGCGGTTGGCCAGCTCGAATTTGCTAAAATCCCACCTCGGATGTTTACAAACTATATAGTCAAGCGAAGGCTCAAAGCAGGCAGTAGTTGTCTTTGTAATCCTGTTAACTAGTTCAGGCAGTTTGTAACCCATGCCGATTTTTGCCGCCATATAGGCAATTGGGTATCCCGTAGCTTTCGAGGCAAGTGCCGACGAGCGAGATAATCTCGGGTTCATCTCTATTGCCACATACTTGTCAGAATCCATGTCCATCGCAAATTGGATGTTGCATTCGCCCACTATGCCAACATGTCTTGCTGCCCTAAGGGCGGCAGACCTGAGCATCTGATACTCATGATTGTCAAGAGTCTGGGAGGGAGCTACTACTATGTTGTCTCCAGTGTGAACCCTCATCGAGAGGACATTTTCCATGTTGCAGATTATGATGTTGTTGCCGTCATAGTCTGCCATTACCTCATATTCTATCTGCTTCCAGTGTCCCACATATTCTTCAATGAGCACTTGCCCTACAAGACTGGCATTTAGGCCACGCGTCACTATCTCGTGTAGTTCGATCTCATTGTGTGCAACGCCCCCGCCCTTACCCCCAAGAGTGTACGCCACCCGTATTATCACAGGATAACCAAGATCCGTTGCAACTTCCTTGGCCTGTTCAAAGTTGTAGACCGTCTTGCTCTTGAGTACAGGTACATTGCATTCTATCATGGAATCCTTGAAAAGCTGCCTGTCCTCCGTTGCCTTGATGCCCTCCACTTGAGTGCCAAGGACGCGTATTCCATATTTTTTCAACGCCTCCATCTCGTCAAGCTTTACCCCACAGTTCAGGGCCGTCTGACCTCCGAATCCCAACATCAAACCGTCAGGCCTTTCAGACTCCAATATTGAAGACACGTATTGAGGATTCACAGGAATTGAATACACCTTGTCGGCAAATCTCGTATCCGTTTGTATGGTGGCAATGTTAGGATTGACAAGAATGCTTTTAATTCCTTCTTCCTTTATGGCCTTGAGGCATTGAGAACCGGAGTAGTCGAACTGGCGGTCACTATGTGACTCTCGCCTGCTTCTCCGATTTTTATTGCCCCACTGCCAAGGACTAGAATCTTCTTTAGCGCCTCATCTTTTGGCATTTTCCTCCCCTATTAGCTTCTTGAGTTCTTCAAAAACAAACATGCAATCAAAAGGTCCCGGAGACGCTTCCGGATGGAATTGTACAGCGATTATCTTTTTTTCCTTGTGCCTTATTCCTTCTACAGTGTTGTCGTCGGTATTTGAGAACCAAAGCTTGAAATCAGTTTTTTTGAGAGATTCAGGATCAATGCAATAACCGTGGTTTTGGCTTGTGACGTAAACCTGTTTGTTCTCAAGGTCGATGCAGGATTTGTTTTGGCCGCGGTGTCCATACTTTAATTTGTAGGTACTTGCCCCTCCCGCTAGTCCCAGTATTTGGGCTCCCAGGCATATTCCAAGGGTTGGTATGTTCTTGTCAATAAGTTGCCTCGCAGTATCCATGGTTTTTTTGCATTTTATGGGATCACCCGGGCCGTTGGACAGGACGACGCCCTTTGGATTGTAACTGAGGATTTTTTCTATCGAATAGTTCCACGGCACTCGCACCACCTTATACCCCAGCCTTCGCACGTTTCTCAAAATTGCGTTCTTTACGCCCGTGTCCACAACAACGACAGACTCTCCTTCAGTGCCGTAGAGCTGAGGCTCCTTTACGGAAACTACGTCCATGAATTCCTCATCATTGTATTTTTTTGCAACAGCGAGTTCCCTCATTATCTCCTGCTCGTCTATTTCATTTTCGGATACTACAAGAGATGCCATCATTACACCTTTGGTACGTAATTTAGTGGTAAGTGCCCTGGTGTCAATGCCAGATATTCCCGGGACCTTTTCCTCATAGAGCCACTCGTCAAGGGTCATGGCAAGGTTCCAATGGCTCGCAGTCTGCGAGAGTTCGTGCACCACAAGCCCCCTAGCCTGGATCCGTTCAGATTCAAAGTGCGTCTTCAGGCCATCCGAGTCCTTCGATGCAGGATCAGGCACCCCGTAATTTCCCACAAGAGGGTATGTAAGGGTCAATATCTGCCCGCTATAGGAAGGATCAGTGAGTGCCTCCGTATATCCCACCATTCCAGTATTGAAAACTGCCTCTCCGAAAACTTTGGTCGAGTACCCAAAACCCATCCCTTCAAAAACCGTGCCATCTTCCAAAACAAGCTTACCAAACTTTCCTACATGTTTGGCTTTCTTTGTTGGAATTTCTGTGACCCTCACCAACTGCAGAATAATGAGAATTTAAGTTTTATGACGATTTCAGTACCGATGTCTGTTTGGTCCGCCCGGTTATTGTTAGCAAGCACACATAGGATCGTTGCAAACCGTCGCCATTTTTTCTCCCGCCTTTGTGATATCGTCAATAAGTTTTGAGATCTCTTTATTCTGGATGAAATAAAATGTGGACTTGCCCTTGTCTTTGGAGCCCACTATCTTGCATTGTTTTAACGCCTTGAGATGGTGCGATATCAAAGGTTGATCCCTCCCCAATCTGTTTACAAGTTCGCTTACCGACAGCTCCCCGTTTTTTTGAAGGATTTCAAGAATGTTAAACCTAGTCTCTTCACAGATACACTTGAGCAGAGAAAGCCCATTCATATCAATTAACGTTTATATCAATCCATATTTATTTAAACGTTGATGAACGCGGGTTTGACCGATCGGTCGGAACGGAGGGTGCTCTTTGTCTGTGTTGAAAATGCCGCAAGGAGCCAGATTGCAGATGGATTTTTCAAAAAATATGCCCCAAACGGATGGAGGTCGCTTAGCGCCGGGACAAGACCCGGGAGGGGCATCAATCCGCTAGCAATAGAGGTGATGCAGGAGGCCGGAATCGACATCGGAGGCCAGCATCCAAGGGAGATTTCCAAGGAGTTTATCGATAGTGCCAAGATCATAATCAACATGGGCTGCATGGGAAAATCCGACTGCCCTGCAGTTTTCTTGAGTAATTGCGTCAATTGGAATATCGATGATCCCAAGGGAAAGCAAGTCGCTGAATTTCGCAGGATTAGGGATGCCATAGAGGCCAAAGTGGTGGAATTATGCAAATCCCTCACATAGGCCAGAACCTTTCTCCAAATCATAGAATGTTTCTTGCAGAAACAGTTGGAACCTTCGTGGTTGTAGTCCTAGCTACTGCCTCAGTGGTAATTGATGCAAGATACGGGAACAAAATAGGTCTTTGGTTTGTTGCACTCTGTCCTGCAGTAGCTGTTGCCGCCATGGTTTATGCATTTGCAAAGACGTCAATGGCGCATTTCAATCCAGCCGTTACGATAGGATTTTTGATCTCGCGCCACCTGTCGCGCGGCCTTCTTGTCCTGTATCTTTCCTCTCAGGCGCTCGGCGCTCTGCTTGGTTCCCTTTTTGTAAAGTATGCCATAGGAAGCCAGGCGCATCTTGGTGCTAACGCTCCAAATTATTCCTTCCCCATACCTTTGATTTTCTTTATCGAGGTCTTGGCCACCTGTTTCCTCATGGGTACGATCCTAATTGTTGTGCATACAAAGGGGTTGTGCCGCCTTGGTGGAGTTGTCATCGGTGCTGTTGTGGGCTTGGACATATTCTTTTTATCTTTCATTTCAGGTGCATCAATGAATCCAGCAAGATCATTAGCACCCGCAATACTTTCTGGGTATGTTGGAAACCTATGGTTGTATTTTTCTGCCACCTTTATCGGCTCTGGGATATCCGCGTTTATTTATAGAAGGATTTTTCCCCTATAACGCTTTAAACTGGTCGCTCCACTTGTAGTATGCGCGAATCATTTCCATGCTTACACTTGGCTTTCTGCGCGTTATAATCTCCTTAAAATCAGACATTGTGATTGCCCTCGGTTGCGGCTTGTCCTCTCCCACCACGGGTTCGTGGTATCCTTCCGTGTGGAAAAGGTCATTTACAACCATTAGCTGTGCCGACTGACAGATGTCCTTGATATCACTAGCACTATACCCATCTGCAAGTTTTGCCAGTTCGGCGGACTTGACCTTCTCCTCCTTGTTCAAGGGTGCAGTGTAAAGATCAAATAGGTTTATCCTTGCCTCCAATGTTGGAAGAGACACGTAAATCCTCTTTGTAAAACGCCTAAGGAACGGCCAATCTAGACTCCACGGTTTGTTGGTTGCCCCTATGACATAGAGTTTAAGGTCCTTCCCCTTGCCGTTTATGCCATCCATTTCAGTCAGGAATTGGTTTTTGACGCGTACTTCTCCGCCTATCTCGCTGTTCCTGCTGCCAAGTAGAGAATCCACCTCATCTACGAATAATATTACAGGAAGTCCTTCTTTCTCGGCAAGCCCACGTGCCATCGTAAATAACTTGGAAACGTTCTTTTCCGCCTCCCCCAGCCACTTGCTCATCATGGAGGCGGCATCTACGTTGATAAAGTACCCGTCAATCTCACTTGCTGTTGCAGCGGCAAGGATGGTCTTGCCACAGCCAGGAGGTCCATAAAGTAGCATCCCGCGCGGCCAACCAAGCGGGAACAGGTCGGGGCGTTTTGCAGGATAGACTATAGATTCCCGTAGGGCGTTCTTTGCATCGTCAAGGCCAACAACTTCCTCCCAGCTAATGTTAGGTTTTTCCTTCATTATCAACGAATCAAGGTCATTTTTTGCAAGGGATTGTTTCTGTTCCTCGGGCGTTGCCTTTGGGTCAACGGCCGGTTCAACATCAACATTGGTCATTTGCAGGGCTTTAATCCGGTTTTGGTAGGCAGCCACCCTCTCTTGATAGACCCTGTTTAGTTTGTTTTCAGGATAAAGGTGAATGAGTTTTGTGAGTGATTCTATGGCCCTCTGGTAATTGGAAATTGCCATCCCCCTTGCCCCCTGCGAGTCCAGTTTGATTGCTTCAGCGGCAAATTTGCTCGCACTGTTTTCCAATTCTTGCGGTGCTAGACTCATATTATCACTAACTAGATTTCAACTGCGGTTCTTCCAAGGTAATCATTGGTGTGAACTGGTCTAGAAGGATTGGTTAAATTAATTGGACTTGGCACTGCCGAATCCTGCTTCAATGGGTCCCGTTTTGGCATTTCCGTGGCTGCCAGCGGCTCTCTAAAGTCATCAATGCTGGTCTGAACGGCCCTTCCCAGTGCGAGGTTCTGGGTCACTTCATGGTGCAGTGCTTGGACCTGTTGCAGGGCTACCTCTGCAGAAATAAGAAGGTCTTCCAAATCACCCTTCATGCCGTTGACTGAGTTTGCCGCCTGCATGATTATCCCTATGAAATCCTGCAGGAACACCTTGAGGTCCCTCTTATCCTGGTATTTCGTAAGAAGATATTCAGATGCCAAGATAACTTGCCGGAGATCTTTGAGTTCCTCCACCGAAAGTGTCTCTATGAATCCATCCTTGTCTCCCTTGTCTTTCTGGCAGATTCTTTGCTCGATTCTAGAGGAAAGTTCGCGTATCTTGAAAATTGGGTTAGACAGGTCTGACTCGGGATCATTCTTGGAAAAATGCAACACAAGATGGCCTTGCGGGAACTGTTGATTAGGCACCTACTAAAATAAAGTAAATCTATGCCATTGGATTTGTTGATACCATCCACGCCCAGGCCCTAGGACGTCGTTGCTGAAACAACGTTGGAGTGCGTGCTTGTCCCCGCCGAGTTTATCGCCAAAACCTGATAGGTGTAGCCAGTGCCCGACACAAGCCCCGTGTCAGAGTAGGTGGTTGCCGCAGACCCGGTATCCGGCACGATAGTTGCCCATGTAGAACCGCCGTCTGTAGACCTTTCTACCTTGTACCCCGTGATTGGCGCCCCTCCGTTCCATCCCGGCGCATTCCAGGAAAGGTCAATCTCTGACGACGATACGACTGAGGCTGCAAGTCCTGTAGGTGACGAAGGCGCGGTAGCAAGTGTGGTTGCAGTGGTTGCGTTAGATGATGGCCCCGTTCCAACAGCATTTGTTGCCGACACCTTGTACGCATATGTCTTGCCCGCAGCCAGGCCCGCATCAGAATATTCCGTAGAGGCAGAACCGCTATCTGGAACAATTACAGCCCACGTGGCGCCGTCGTTTGAAGATCTTTCTATCTCATACCCCTCGATTGCCGAGCCTCCATTGGATGAAGGTACGGTCCAAGAGAGGTTTATCTGAGAATAGGATATCGGATTTGCCAAAAGATCCAACGGGGCAGATGGAACTCCCGGCGTCGAGCTTGGAGTTGTTGCAGATGCTATGTTTGACTGTGGGCTTGCCCCAAAGCCGTTGACCGCAGAAACACGGTAACTGTATGTCGTTGCACCTGAGAGACCAGAGTCTATGTATGTTGTCGATGTTGTTCCCGTATTGGAGACAATAACCGACCAAGTTGTCCCGGAGTTAGCGGACCTTTCTATCTTGTATCCAGTGATTGCCGAACCTCCATTGGATGAAGGCGTGTTCCATGCAAGGCTTATCTGCGAGGAGGAAAGTGGTGAGGCGACAAGTCCTGCCGGGGCAGAAGGCGCTTGCGTACCATTACTAGGCGTTGCAGTTGCTTCGTTGGAGGATTTGGACTCGCCTGCTGAGTTTATCGCCGTAACCTTGTAAAAGTATGGCTGGCCATTTGCAAGCCCGGTATCGTTGAACGAAAGCGTGTAATTGTTAGTGGAGCCAACAGGCGTGCTTCCCTCTTCATCAGAGGTCGTGCCACGATAAATTTTGTATCCAGTAAGGTCAGATCCACCGTCAGATGATGGTGACTGCCACCTAAGGAACACGCCGCCGTTTCCCGGAATAGCGGAAAGATTTTGCGGAGCAGATGGCGGGGCGGTCATATTAGTGGATGCAGTAGCCTCGTTGGAAGCACTAGATTCACCTACAGAACTTATCGCCGTAACCTTGTAAAAGTATGCTTGATCAGGTTTTACGGAACTATCCTCGTAGGTTGTCATGTTTCCAACCTCAGCAAGCAAGGTTTCATTGCCTGCAATGGTCGACCTATAGACATTGTAGTTGGTGATTGGCGAGCCTCCATTGTTCACGGGTGCGGACCAATCAAGGGATACCTTGTCCAGTCCACCGGTTGCAACAAGTCCCGTTGGAGGCGTCGGGGCGGTCGCAGCCGGAGCGGCAAAGGAGTAGACATCCCCTCCAAACATGGTTTCTGGGCTTGATGCAATCAGGTTTCCTCCCGAGTCATATACCTGGATATTGGCAGAAAGTGGCAGATTGAACTGCGAGACAGGTATGGCGGCCTCACCACCAGAGACTGTGCCTGATTGCAATATTGCCGAGCCATTTGCAAGGTCAACTGTAGCAGCGTTTGACGGCAGGTTGGTAACTTGGATGTTCTCATCTGAAGTAACGTAATAGTTGACAAAAGATCCCGTCAGATATTCCTCCCCATCAGACGATTCGGGTTCAAGATATGCATTGAACGGTTCTGGCATTTGCAGATTTGCCTTGTCGTTCTCATAGACCTTTACTCCGTCAAGAAAGACCTGGAGGAAGTTGTTTCCGTTTGTCACTATGTCGCAATTCCTCGAGAGCGGCTGATCTGGACTTTGATCCAGCCACAAGACCTCATAGCTTGTTACCTGGCTGTCGTTCCCAGTGGCGTTGATAACTCCCCAAACGGTTGCCTGAGGGTTGGTAAATGTGGAACATGTGACGTAGTTCAAACTCCCATTTGCAGTCTGCACATAAAGCCCATTCTCATAGTATTGGACGTGCGTGGTCCTGACCGGGTTAGTCACATGAACATTCCAGACACGCGCGTTATGATTTGGACTTTCCGCGAAAAATCCAGCCCACTCCCCATCCGATGGCGCCTGGATGCCAATATGGAGACCTGCGCCATCCCTTGAATAACCATACGGTGCGTTCTCGTTTGGAGCATCCCCATCGTAGTTCCAGTACCCCTTGTTTGAAACAAGTTGTTGCTGTGTCTTGGTCTCATTCGTGAGCGGGTCGTATGCCACCAGTCCCGATTGAACCTTGGTAAATGAAGAGTTAGGGGTTTGGCCTGTGGTGCTAGACGCTGTGTCAGAAGGGTCGCTTGTCCCGGCAGCGTTTATTGCAGAAACACGGTAGGAATACGCCGTATTAGGTTGTAAACCGGTATCAGAGTACGCAGTTGCAGTGCTCCCAGTGTTTGATACTATGACATTCCAATCGGACCCGCCATCTATCGATCTTTCTATCTCATATCCAGTAATCGCGGATCCCCCGTTACTTGCGGGCATTGTCCAGTTAAGATCTATCTGCGACGATGACACAGTTGTGGCACTTAGGCCTGTAGGTGGCATCGGCGGGGTTGCCGATCCCCCGGTAGAATAATACGCAGTCAGTGTCATGGTCTGAGTCGGTGTAATTGACCTAGAGGGATCGGTACTCCCATCATCCCAATGGTTGAAGACAAAGTTTTGATAGTCGTTTGCATAAATCAAATATTGCCGTCCTGTCGTTACCGTGAAAGATGCCGGCGAATACCGGGCAGAGATGTCATATCCCTTTGGATTTTGAAGTTCCATGTACATCCCCGTTATCTCGTTTCCCGAGAGATCGTCGGATTTTACCTTGATCAACGGATCTGTCGAATTACCTCCTGTTCCTGCACTGTGTTTTCCCCTAGGGCCCTGAGGATCAAAAAAGAACGACATTGAGATGCCGTTTACCGAAGTCACCAATGTGCCGTTCCCAAACGCTTGGACTCCCGCCACAGCGCTAGATGCAGAAACTGGAATCGCCAGGTTCGGCAGGGGCAGCCCCAAGGGGTTGTTGACACCAACAGAACCGGTGGTGTCTGTGACATTTGTAGACACTGTAGAATTGATCGCGCCTGAAACCGTCTGATTTACCACACTCGTGCCAGAATTTATACTGCCCACTGTTCCGGTCACGTTTGATAATGTGTTGTTTATAGTACTTGTAACGGCTGACGTGGTACTGTTCAGGGTGTTGGTTACGCTTGAAATAGTTCCTCCGAGAACCTGAGCATGGGCTTGAGTAAAAGCCCCGCCAAGGATGGAACCTAGTGAAAAAACTACCAGCAGTAATGTTAGACGCGTGCAAGTGTTTTGGACCATGACCTCTTTGAAACCAGATGTTGTGCGTTAGTTATTTGAATATGTAGAGATTATACTATTTCCACGATACGTATCGATATGCAGTATAATGGATTCATTTCTTTTTTCTGTATAAAAAATACCGAGGATAAAAATGTGGGCTGTTATAGTTCCAAGTTGTGAAACTGCCTGCAGATCTTCAAGTCTGCGCTAAGTTTTGCCTCCTCCAGCAACCTCTTCGATTCGCTGTTGGCCTTTTCAAAGTCTATATTCAGGCTTGCCAGATATGCCGCATCTATTATCACACCGCTCAAAAGAAGTGACAGTTCCCCCAAATGCGGGTCAAGCGAAGGCATTATTGTCAGCATCCTAGACCTTGTCACCCGCACTATTGAAATCGAGGGCGAAAGAATTGTTGGCACGTTCCCCATTCCAGCTATCGAATCAATGGATCGTCTCACCTGTCTTAGGGATTCTATTGCATAGGCTATTTCCAGTTCGTGCCTTACCTTGCCCTCAAGTGCCTCCATGGACTCCTTTGTGCCATCCAATTGCCTGTAAAGGTCCAGATTCGACCGATTAAGGTCAAGCCTCTCCTGTACCAAGATTTCTAGGACTACGTCCAGCGTTTCTGTTGCATAGTCTATCCTTGGTTTTATCGTACTTGCCCGAACAACCTGGTTTGCGTGGTCTTCCAGTACCCATTTTGATTGAGTTTTCATCAGGCGGTACTATCAAAATGTGGTATATCAGAATCCATGTTACATTGACTCGTGTAACCACAGTGACACACGAACCGGTTACAGCTTAGTATTTTTTCTAGCCTTTGTCCAATGAATTTAGCTATTGAGTTTACCTTGTGGATGGATAATTCCAGCCATGGTGAAGGGACAGGATTTAGCCGTAAGCTTGGAGGAATTCGGTCTAAGCAAATATGAGGCTCAGGCGTACGTTACGCTGATAACAAAAGGCACGATTTCCGCGGCCGAATTGGCCTATTATTCCAATCTTCCTAGGACAAAGGTATACCCCACACTCCTCAAGCTCGAAAAAAAGAAGATTGCGATAACATCAAAGAGCAGGCCCATCATGTGCACCGCAGTGGCTCCTGAGGATGCATTTGACGAGATCATACAGGAGCAGATAAACAGGGTGAATGCCATGAACAGCCTGATTACCAAGTTAAAACAGCTCAGCGAGGACAGTAAAAAGGCAAGAGGATCTGAAGAAAAGCGGTATTTCCACCTTGCCCAGAACTATGTTTTCCGCCAGTTGCAGTCCATGATAGAGGGTTCCAAGGCCTCCATTCATGTAGTCGTAGACTCTTGGGGTCTCGGGCTGCTCTCACAATGCAAGGAAGAATTGCTAGCAGCCCTTAGACGCGATATCGATGTAAAGATAATGATTCCCGCAAGCTTGGTGGGTACTGAACCCTTCCATGCCTTGCCGGCCGGAATCAAGCTGAAGACTTCAGAAACATCACAGAACGTGGTCATCTTCGACGATTCCGAAATATTGATGATAAACGGCAGCAATGGAAAAGGCGCGATATTCCTTTCTACGGACGTACTCGGTACAAATCAGGTAAGGTCGTTCGAACAGGCATGGAAATCAGGCATAAGGATAAACAATCTTTCCGATATGACAAAATCGGATGCCCAGGAGACATTAAAGGCCATACAGCTCATTAACGAAAGCGGCCTAGGATATGTCTTAAATTCCCTCCTCAACTCGAAGGCGAAGGGGATCGACATGCTTACATTTCTTGAAAGGAATGGCCTTGATTTGGAGGCAAAAACCCTTGACGACATAATCCTGCTTGTCGATTCAACTCTTGACATAACCTGCTCGGGCCACCTCAAGTACGAAGCTCACGCCAACCATTTTGTCATAGAGTCAAAGATGAACAGCGGCCATTCGATCCCATGGGCTTTGCTGCTAGAGGGATACCTCAACAAGAAGGGGGTCAAAACAAGGATGATATACAATGATCACCTTCAGACAGGCGAGAAGATCCACATAAAGGTCGATTCCAAGATCCCGCTTCGCTAAGTAGGATCAACAGGTTCAACGATATCAGGGGGGTATCCTAAAGTCCTCTTTTACGGTGTTCAACACCACGTGTGTGTTGGTTCTGCTAACGGATGGGAGCCCGAGAAGGTATCTTGCAAACTTTCCTAGTTCATCAGTATCCCTGAACTTGCCAATTATGATAGCGTCTGGTGAGCCGGTCGTTTCATAAACTCCATAGATGTTTTCAAGTTTTGCAAGTTTACGCCCCATTTCTTCCAACTTGCCCCCAGACGAGATTATCTCTATAAGGGCTATTATGTGTGATTCAACCTTGGATTGATCCACAACCACCGAGTACCCCTTTATTATGCCCGCTGATTCCATTTCCTTAATCCTTTTGACGACTGTTCCCGGAGCGATTCCCATATTATCTGCAAGCTGGCGGTAGGACCTCCTGGAATTTTTTAGGAGTTCCCTCAGTATCCGCGCATCCAAATCGTCCATTTCTATCAATGTATGAACAATTGTATAATAATTAAGGATTTTATTGAACAATTGTGCAGTAAACTAACCATATTCATATATTCGCGAACAACGTATTATTCCCCATGTCAACCTATGACGCATCGGGTAGGATTAGACAAAAGAAACGGCATGACGAATACTTGCCGATAGCCGTAGCCATAATGCTGGCGGTCTGCTTCATAACCATTTTTGGTGTAAATGCAGAAGCCGGCGGATATGGAGGAGGAAACAATCCCGTCACCTTCTACGAATCGGCAGGTTTGATGAGTGCTGGCGTGCTGGTGGGCTATCTAGCCTTCGTCTTTCGAGCCACATAATGAAACTAGGGAAAGTTGCTAGACTTTCCCTCTCCATTTTTGGCAATCGGAGGGTTGAGTCGATATTCGGACTCCACAAGAGAGTACACCGCAAATCTCATGGAGTGGTTTTTGGTTTCGTTCCGAGCAAATTGACCGCCCTGAAAAGATACAATGTATTCACCAGTTCGCACGTGCGAAGTCGACTAGGTGTGCATTATCTTATCCTTCGTGCCACCACACCTTGTAGAATCAGAGATTATCGCCATATGACCCACCCGCCCTCGCACCAATCCATCTTCTGGGACTTAATACCATAGCAATATTTTTTCCAGACTTGATAGAAAATCTCAAGATTATAACAAGGCATTCCAATATTGCCCTATTCCCAGATAGGTTTGCAATTCTCCACGGCAAAATTCCGGGACGCGGTTGACCCACCATCCAGAGAAGCCCCGAGGAAGCACAAGGCGTTGGAATTCAGAATGTCCCCTATGCAATCCATGTTTTTTCCATTTCGGAATAACATGTCATCGATTCACCAGCATATCGTTATTCCACCATTTGGGTTTTAGAGCGACTTTCATGTTCACAAACCTGCTTTGGAATAGTAAAATATGCCCAAATCCAGTCATTTTATCAAGGATATGGCATCAGAGGAGCACCAAAGGTTGCTTAATTCCCTTGCAAATACTTTAGAGTCCATGGGCATAACCATCACCCATATCGACATTGCAGATACGCCTGAACTTTTTGATGAACGCTACAGGAATCTCCCAAAACCTTCCGAAAGGGATGGGCAATGTCCCGATCTGGAGGGGATGAAAGGCGCGCTCAGGCATTTTGGCGAGGCCAAGACCAGAATCAAGGATGATCCAAATATCGATGCCCAGCTGAGGGCCTTCACAGGCCGGGAGATGAATGGTAAAGAGATTCCCCTTCACATAGTGGTCCAAAAGGAACTCAAAAAGGACCTAGAGGGAAAAATGTACAAGCTTGGGCTGTATGACAAATACAAAAAGGGAACAATCAAGATCTGGTCCTAGGCCTACAACTACGTCCTCACTTGAAAATTATGCCGCCCATCCATAGCCATAATCTACCTTTATAAAATCACCAAGTTACCAAACATTTCATAATGCAAATTTCAGCCGAGTTCGACCCAAAGTCAATAGAGGGAATTGTAAAGTCGCATCTTGCAGGCACAGACCTTGAGAAAATGATTTTCGACTCTTCGAATAAACCAAAGAGGATCGTGTTTGTGGAGGGCCCCCCTACCATGAATGGCACACCTCATGCGGGTCACCTACGGGGAAGGATAATGAAGGACCTGTGGTACAGATACATGACTCTTCGCGGATACAAGGTCACTTTCAATGCCGGATGGGACACCCAAGGTTTGCCAGTCGAGTTGCAGGCAGAAAAAGAATTGGGAATCTCAGGTGGAAAATCAAAGGTTATCGAGTCTGCAGGAATTGAGAGAATTGTTTCAGAGTGCAAGAAAATTGTAAACCGATTCAATGAGAAGTGGGTCGAGGTTGACGGGTTGCTAGGAATGTCATTCAACCAGAAGAACGCATACTGGACATACAAGGACGAATACATTGAACGCGAGTGGAAATATCTCAAGAAAGCGCACGAAGGTGGAATACTTTCCGAGGCATACAAAGTTGTAGCATATTGTCCGAGTTGTCAGACGTCGCTTAGCCATGCAGAAGTCAATCAGGGATACGATACGGTTCAGGACCCGTCCCTCTACTACAAGGTGAAGCTTTCCGACGAAGACACTTACCTGATAGTCTGGACAACGATGCCCTTTACCCTCGTAACCGACACAATGGTTGGCGTAAATCCTGAAGAAACATACGCGTACATAAAAGTAGGTGGCGAAACGTGGGTGGTAGGCAAATCACGCCTAGAAGAATTTGCCAAGGAGGCAAAGATTGACGAGTATCTTGTTGACAAAGAGGCAAAGGGTTCCACCTTCGAAGGAAGAAAATACTCCCACCCCCTACTCGACGACATACCGGGACTTGCGGCACATGCGGCAAAATCTAATTTTCACATAGTGGTAGCCGAGGATTTTGTAGATGTCAAGACAGGAAGTGGGCTTGTGCATCTATCCCCCGCAAATGGGGAAGAAGATTTCGAGATTGCGATGAAAAGAAAGATCCCCATTTTCAACCCCATAGATGACGAGGCCAAGTTTACAAAAGATGCAGGTTCCTTTTCAGGGCTTTTTGTGAGGGATGCGGATGAAAAGATAGTAACGGCGGTAAAGGAAAAGGGGTGTCTTGTAAGAATCGGCAAGATAAAACATCAATACCCCCTCTGCTGGAGGTCGCAGCACAAACTTCTCTGGCTTGCAAGGAGGGGATTTTTCTATTTCCTTGACAGGCTTGGTGACAAGGCTGTAAAGGCAGCGGAGGGGGTAGAATATTTCTTCGAGCCGCCCAAAAACAGGTTCCTAGAGATCATCAAGGACAAGCACCCATGGTGCATCTCAAGGGAGCGAATCTGGGGCTGCCCCCTGCCACTCTGGACATGCAAGGATTGCGGACACCAAAAATGGTTCTTCTCACGTGATGAAATTATAAAGTCTGCCACCGATCTTCCAGACGGGCCGACCTTTGAACTACACAGACCATGGATAGACAAAGTAGGAATAAAGTGCGAAAAGTGCCAGTCAGCCATGACAAGGGAGCAGTTCGTTCTTGACACATGGCATAACAGCGGTGCTGCGCCCTATGCCTCTCTCAGCGATGACGACTTTAAGCAATACATCCCCGCAGCATTCCTTACCGAGGGAATAGACCAGACAAGAGGATGGGCCTATACGCTTTTAATCGAGAACGTGATTTTCAATGACGCCCCGATTGCTCCGTTCAAGTCCTTTCTTTTCCAGGGCCACGTCCTAGACCAGAACGGCAATAAAATGAGCAAGAGCCTGGGTAATGTACTCGACGCCGCGGAGCTGTTGAACAAATATCCCGCTGACTTGGTTAGGCTCTACTTCATGTGGAAATCAAGCCCCATAGAGCCCTTGAATTTCAGCACAGAAGAACTTGTATCAAGGCCATACCAGATCCTTGGAACGCTGTACCACCTTCATGTATACTTGAAACAGAATAGCGAGTATGATAACTACAACAAGGCGTTTACAGTAACGTGGGCAAAGGAAAAAAATCTCCTAAAGGCACCCGAGATTTGGGTTTTGTCGAAACTTCAAAAGCTTATTTCGTCAGTTGCTGATTCGCAGGACAAGTGCAGGTTTCACGAATCGGCTCGAGCAATAGACGACTACATCATAAATTCGGTAAGCCAGGTATACATACCCGTTACGAGGGAAGAGATCTGGTCCGAAGATGAATCTTTGCGCGAGAGAAGGCTTGCGATATACGCGACATTGAGTGAGATTTTGCGAGTAGTAGATGTTCTGCTTCACCCCATTTGCCCCTTCACGACTTCCTATCTTTATGATACCATGTATGCAGAAAAAAAGAATGTCCTGCTCGAGGATTTTCCCGTTCCTCAGCATCCCTTGCTAAACGAGACAATCGAAGAAGCCTTCGATTTGATGAAGGAAACGGTATCAGTTGCCGCTGCAGCCAGGATGAAGGGAAAGCTGAAACGTCGCTGGCCTCTCAATGAGGCAATCATTTGCGTGGAACCCTCCCAGAAGGCAAAGCTTGAATCGTTGTCAGATCTGCTTACGTTGCAGTTAAACGTCGAGCGATACAAAATAATAGAGATTCCCAAATCTGCTGGCCTCGAATTATTATCAAACCTAATGAGGGCAGGCCTTCCAATCTCTCCCAAGATAGAACTCGATAGAAAAAGGATCGGGCCCAAGGCCAAGCAAGACATGGGGCTGCTCGTTTCCAAATTTTCAGATACTTCCCCTAGTGAAATAGTTGGATCCCTGCTTGAAAAAGGGGCCTGTTTGTTCGACCTTGGAACGAACAAGATTTCCCTCGAGAAGGATGACTTTATCATGGATTTTGAGGAGCTTGAAGGCTTTGCCATGGCAAAGCGTGATTCCCTCGTGGTTTTCATCAGCACTTCCAGAAACCGTGACATGATGGCCAAGGGGCTCATACGTGATATTGCAAGGAGGCTGCAGGTGCTCCGGAAGGAACGCGGATACAACCCCACTGACATGCTTGAAGCGGCATACATCCTAGGACTGGACGAGGACATGTTGTCCATGGTCAGCGAAATGAAATCGGAACTTGCCTTCCTTGTCAGGGCAGAAAAGATCGAGTTTTCAGACAGGGCGAAAAGCTATAAGGAAGAGGATCTGGATGGTCAAAAGATCCAAATCTCAATTGAGTAGGGATTGATCCATTCAATTAAATAATTAATTCTGTAATTGTCTGCCATGCCAAAACAGATAACCCTTGACGGATGGCTCTTATCACATTTTCAGGTATTGCTAAAACGAGGCTCGGCGCATGTTGCAAGAACCAGGATTCCGATAGTGCTCTACCGATCCACCATGGAAGAAGAGGGCGAGTCATACCAAGAAACGGTATGTACCCTGACTGAGAGTTACATAATAGTTCAAGTGGTGACCTCTGGAGGCTCAATTCCCCCCAGCTTCCAGCAGCAACTTGTTTTTACGATAGATGAATTCCCCGGATGGCTAGTGAAGAAAAGCAGGGACCTTTTTCTTTCCTGTGTAGACCTCCTAGAAGAACAATTTAGCTAACTCCAATAACAAAGCAGAGTCCCCGGGGAAACCCCGGGGAGCCTACTTCGGTAAGAATCTACAACTTACACATAGATTATGGCATACCTATTGAAAAGAGTGTGTTCGTTCGATCCGAAACCTCAAGTGGGCGAGCGATATTTCCGCATCTCTCCCACTATTCCAGCGATTTGCCGTAGGTTCCAACAAGTTTCAAAGTCCTTTCAATAATTTTTTCATGTCTGGCATCAGGCTCGGCGCTTATCAGAATTAGGTTGGTGGTTAGAAAGTGGATGGTGATGAGCTTCACCTTTGGGTATTGCGTCAAGGCGTAAATGGGCTCCCCCACCTTTTCAGAGAGGTACCTGCGAAGGGATGCCCTGACAACTTCAGTCTTTACTGAGATCATATTCTCATCCTCAGTAAGGATTCTGGATGCATTCTTCCGGAATTTGTAGGAATAATTTTCGTTCAGGTAGACCCCTACATACCTGATTTTAGGGTCAGTCGCAAGGACCGAGTCACAAAAATCTTCGGATCTCAAAATGGTACGATATGCAGCCTTCCGTATAAGAATATGGTTCAACACGGGTAAAAAATGCAAAAATTGTCGATTTTTTGAGGGTTCCGGAATTAAAAGCGAACAATATCCAATTATACTAGTAGTTTCATCTCATTTTGAAGGGTTTCGCTAAAAAACCTGATACTTGGAATGTTTTGGAGAGTGACCGAGTGCCCCTAAGGATACTCTCTTGCCATGGCCCTTGCTCCAAAACATTTCTAGGTTAAAAGAGGGTGTTTTTAACTCTCCTTATCACAAATTCGCAACCGTATGATATATCCCGTCTTTCCACAACTAGCAAAACCATCCTGCAGACAGACAGGAATGAAAATTTCCGGAATGTGCCAAGTGGGAAAAAGACGGCACAATGCCAAGATTTGGCTCGAGACCCCAAAAGGATTCCAAAGATTACCAACAGATTATAAAGACCTTAAAAATGAAATTTTCCATGCGGTTACTTGAATACCAAGCCAAGTCATTATTCTCGGATTATTCTATTCCCATCCCCCAAGGACTTACGTCCACTGACATAGACCAGGGCAGGAAAGACGCTGCAACGCTAGGATTTCCCTTTGTAATCAAGGCGCAGATGGCCGTTGGTGGCAGGGGAAAAGCAGGGGCGATCCAAAAATGTCACAACGCAGATGAGTTTGAACTCAAGTATCCAGAGATAATGCAAAAAGTCGTAAAAGGAGAAAAAACAAAGGCAATATTACTTGAAAAAATGGCGGACATTAAAAAGGAACTCTACCTTTCCCTGTTTCTAAACAGGAGCAAGAGGTGTTACACAATAATTGCGTCCGGCGAAGGCGGTGTAGAAATCGAGTCCGTCAAGAACCAGATAATTAGGGAGGTAGGAGTAGGCGATGTCGATTCAAAAACTGCAGAGGAAGTTGGCAAAGAAATGGGGCTCAGGGACAAGGCGCTTTCACAGTTTGTTACGATTTTGCAAAAGCTATCAAAACTCACTATTGAAAAAGAGTCAGAGCTTGCCGAGATAAACCCGCTTGCAGTCCTGAAGGATGACACCCTTGTAGCGCTTGATGGTAAGGTGATAATCGACGACAATGCCATGTTCAGGCACGAGGAACTCCGCAAGTTTCAGGAAGTATCAGAACTTGAGGAAAGAGCAGAAAAAAGCGGCTTTTCACTTGTCGAACTTGACGGAAACATAGCAGTGGTTGGCAATGGCGCCGGTCTTGTAATGTCTACCTTGGACATGCTGTCTGACCACGGTGGGAGACCGGCGTGTTTTCTCGACGTCGGAGGCGGCGCCACGACTGATACCGTATATGAAGCGCTTACGCTAATAAGCAAGATGAAAAAGGTCAAAGGAATACTCGTAAACCTTTACGGGGGAATTGTGAAGACGACCACCGTTGCAACTGCCTTTATCAAAGCCTACGAAAACAGGCTAATCGACTTTCCAGTTTTTGCAAGAATGTCCGGCGCAGAGGCAGACAAATCGAAGGAAATGCTAAAAGGTTCAAGGACAAAGATGTTTGACACTATCGAAGAAGCAATAAATGCCGCAGTGATAGAGGTGAATAAAAATGGCTGATCTTTTTGACCTATTAATTGGCAAGGAGGGGGACAAGGACTACAAGAAAAAGCCAGTCATAGTTCAGGGGATCACCGGGAAGTTCGGCTCTTTTCACACTCAACAGATGTTGGCATATGGAACGAATATTGTCGCTGGCGTAACCCCAGGCAAAGGAGGACAGAAAGTCGAGGGCGTACCAATTTATGAGAACATGAAAGAGGCGGTAGAGGCGACAGGTGCGAAAATTTCAATCATATTTGTTCCTGCAAAGTTTTTCCTGGGAGCCGCCATCGAAGCCCTAGAGGCCGGAATAAAACTTTTGATTGCAATCCCAGAACATGTGCCGGTGAAAGACGCTCTCACTGTGGTTGAACTGGCTAAGAAGAAGGATGCAATCGTCGTAGGTCCAAACACCCCCGGTGTCATCATACCAGGAATCATAAAGATAGGGATAATGCCTGCCTCCCCCTTCAAGGCTGGAAGAATCGCAGTGATTTCAAGAAGCGGCACCCTGATGTACGAGGTTTCTCACAACCTCACACTTGCAAACTTCGGTCAGAGCATCTGCTTTGGAATAGGAGGCGATCCAATCAACGGAGCCCCACTAATTCAAGCGTTTGACACCATACGCGATGGGGCCAACATCGATGGCGTAGTCGTGGTTGGAGAGATAGGCGGGGATGCCGAAGAGATGCTTGCCCAGCACATCATAGACACCAAGTTTGACAAACCGGTCGTGGCATACATAGCCGGAAGGGCAGCACCGAAGGAAAAGAGGATGGGCCACGCAGGGGCAATCATATACGGAACTTATGGGTCTGCCGAATCCAAGGTTGCCATGTATGCCAAGGCTAATGTACCTGTGGCCAAGAGGCCCGCAGAAGTCCCAATGCTTCTTGCAGGCAAGCTTGGAAAGGGTAGAAACAAATAGCAGGTATTCAGGAGTAAGAGAAATGCCAATCACAGATCCGCTAAAAAAACAGATTGCCCAGAAGGCTAGGCTTTACTTCAAGGTCTGTTTCTCTTGCGGTGCAAAAAACTCCATGGCTGCAACAAGATGTCGAAAGTGCCACAACTCCTACCTCAGGCTGAAGAACAGGACCCTAGGAATCAAAAAGTAGTCAGTGACTGCCACCGCAGCTGCATTGATCGCCACCAGATACCAACCTTAGTCTATTCTTAGATTCGTGTTTTGTCTTCTGATAATGTGCGATATTCATCACCCTTTCACATACAGATTTATCGCCATGCTCGATGCTGCTTGCGAGCCAGTTTTCAATATCTGCGACATTGTAGGCATCTCCACCCTCGAGTATTTTTCTAAAGTTCTCCCTAACTAGATCCTCGCCCGCCGCATCAAAGGGTTTCATGCCTGAGACTACCATTTGAATTTGTTTTAACAGCAGAGTTGATTGAGGCTTCACATACTTCCTTCCGGTCCATGCTATAAGAATTTTAGGCATTCAGAGGCAAGAAATTCGGATATCAGTCGCATGAAATGATGTAGATTTCCATTTCCTTTGGCATTCACCGCCGATCTCCCCATGACGGCGGACCGTACAACAATTCATATTTTTCTTAGCTATGAATCTTGCTCACCGCTGCGGTAAGCGCGACTTAATAATCAAAATCCCGGTCTTCAGACAATGAAATACACCTCAAGGATGCAGAGGTTCGCAATCCTCGTCTTTGGCCTTGCAGTATTCCTCATCATATTTCCTCTAAATCACTCAGGTGCAACTGCGTGGGATTCAACCGGCAAAATCATCCCGGAAAAAAAATCAAGCATAAATGAATCGCAGCAGGTCTACAAAGCGAAAGAAAGAAGAGTCATCCCGATTTTTAGACAAAAAAACCCGGAAAGGGACTTGATTACGCCAACAGATCAGACCCAGGCCCGCCAGTTGTCTTCGAACAACTTTACTCTCCTTAGCAGTATGGAAGGATTGGGATACGATTATGTTACTCCGCCCGATGTCCAGATAGCTGCCGGTCCCTCCGAAATAATGGAAATGGACAATCTCCAGGGACAAGTCTGGGCCAAATCAGGAATTCCCATTGGAGGACCTTTTGACCTTGCAACCTTTTTTGGTACCGGATCGGATTTTATCTCCGATCCCAAAGTAGTTTACGACAGCCTGAGTGGAAGATGGATTGCTTCCATATTAGATGCATCACAAGGCACTGTAAAAATCGCAGTGTCCGATACGAATAATGCAACAGGCGGGGTTTTTTGCCTTTATTCAGTAAGTACCGATTCCAACGTAATTCCTGATCAGCCAATTATAGGGGTGAGTGGCGACAAGATAGCGGTCAGCACAAATGATTTTGATTATCAGTTCGAACATACCCAGTTTTGGGTTCTCAACAAGACAGACATGTTGTCCTGCGAGCCTACAAGTTTTGTAACCAAGACCATGGCTGGGCAATTCTCTACCCATCCGGCCCAATCCCTCTCTAATGACACCACCCTGTTCATGGTTGACACTTCCCATAATGCCAATGGTTCCTTTATCAATGTCTTTGAGATCAATGGTGTGCCGCCAAATCCTGTTTCGCTTTCCATTACACCAGTCCCGACATCGCCAATTTTTGACCCCCCCAGTGCTTTTCAACGGGGTTCGAAATACCTCCTTGATACAGGAGACTCACGGATACAGGATGCAACCTGGTCAACGGGTAAACTATGGACAGCGTTTACTGACAGCTGTTTCCCCACGAATGATTCCGTAACACGATCATGTGTTCACCTCGTAAGCATTGGCACAGACACCATGAATGCCACCCAAGACTTTGATTATGGTATTGCAGGCAAGTATCTCTTCTACCCCGCCTTGAGACAAATGCCAAATGGAAATCTGATTGTTCTGTATGGATTCTCATCACCAAATGATTATCCCAGCATTGGTGTCACCGAGCAATCCTCGTCTGATCCTCCAAACTCGGTCGAGTTCCCAATGGTTGTAAAAAAGGGTGTTGCTCCGGTGGAGCTTTCCTATGGTTGTTTTTCAACATGCCGGTATGGCGATTATTTCGGGGTGGCAATAGACCCCTCAAACACCGATGCCGTTTATGGAGCAGGCGAGTTTGGACCCGGCATCAAAGATCAGGAGGGATTTGGTTTGGCATGGGGCACGGAAATCGTCCATATCAAGGGATAGAGATTAAGATTTTCAAGCAGTCCATATTTTTCGCGTTTCATACCATGGGTGGGAGTGTAACAGGGCATATGCATGATGTAACTTGTCACCTTGTGACCGATAGGCCTTCAGGATTTCAATCATTCCATGAGGGCAATAAAAAATCCAAATCTGAATTCTTGCTACAGAATAAAATAGCGATATGCATGTAAGCGATCTTAGATAAATCTCATCATCAGCATTGGAAAAACACATCCCGAGTCCTCTCCACATAATGACGGTGAAAAAATTGAAAGGCTTGTCCACCATTACCTTCATGATGATTCTCCTCTTGCCAATACTTGCAATGCCTACCAATCCCATGCCTCATGCCAACGGGCTGACCCCAGCCACATGGTCTCACTCAAAGGAGCCAAGCCAGCACAAGTTACAAACGACGGTTACCATATCCCATTACAGCAATGTAGTGGCCTTGGATTGTACACATCATGCCACCACTTCAGATAGATGTAGTGGGACCGATACCACATATGGCGTATTCTCATACACTGCGCCACAATCCTATGGCATATCTGATTCTTGTTCATATCCTTGCGAATCACAAGACATTCTTGTAAGCTATCCCCCGACATTTTCATTTCAAGGAACTACCTACTACTTTGCAAGCGCCCAACAGGACCAATGCTCGCCAGAATATGGCTGCAGTACTGAAACCTCATGGATGTCTACAGGTCCAGTTTCCATACCCTATAGCGGCACCCCCATGGGAGCTTTTGTAACAATCGATACCGAGTTTTTCTATAAAAATTCCTCACGATCTGATATGCTAGAAGTTGAATTCACATACAATCTTGATGACGGATATAGCCTGGGTTGAAGATGCACCCGTCCTTCAGAATCATGCCGCCACATCCCTGTGATTTTGGAAGAGCAAGGATCCGCATAGGAAGGGCCGAAATGAATCGCCTTGGTGTCATGGTAGGGGATCCGGTCTTAATAACAGGCACTAGGAAAACGGCGGCCATCTGCTTGCCAATGGACTACATTCACCTTCCGCATGACCCGGAATTTGAGTTTGTAGATAACGGAGGAACAAGACTTCCGCATGCCAGACTGAGCAACATCGTTTCACTCAATGCCTTAGGAGGTAGCAATTTACCATTGATTCAAATCGAGAAAACAAAGGCCAGAAAGTCAAAAACCATTACCCTTTCCCCGCGTCACCCCTTGTCATTCAAGAAAGAACACCTAGAGCTACATGGTTTGATCGGTATTCCGTTCGTAACAGGAGATTTCATAAGGGCCAGATTCATCCCTTCAGGTTCAGCCTTCATGGATTTTTTCGTGTCAAGCTCAATTCCGGCAGAATGCTGCAGTGTCATTACTGAGGATACAGAGATTACAATCACATCATGCCGCCCCAATTTCTCCATCCCCTCCAAATTATCTGGGTTTAAGAAAACCCTGCCGCTGCAAAACAAGATAGTCAGCGAGAGTCTTGAGATAACAATCGAATCTATTGATTTGTATGATAGCGGGTTCAGGTTTTTCCTTGTCGCAGCTTACCTCTTTGATGATCAGAGAGAGTGGCTCGGAAATAAGATCAGTCTGGCAGCATTAGCTTTTGATGATTTAGGAAATTCATATGCATGTTCCAAGATTGAAAGGAGCCAAGGCGTTTGGACCATCAATGGGCCCCAATGCAGCAGACTGTCCCTGGTTATGACCCCCGCATTAAACGAAATGGCAAGCAGGTTGACATTGGTTGTGAATGAGATAACGTGGAACGTAAGGGAAAGAAAGGACGGACAGGTGCTTGACAAGATAGCGCATGCAGTAAAACACGAGCCCACGGTTATTTCCGTTTGGCTGCCCCAGAAGGCGTTCTGCATGATAGCTGCAGGCCCATGGAGTCTCGATGTAGACCTGCACCGAAAACACGTCTTGAGATAGCACCAGCAATCTCTTGATATATGGGCCAAGCCAAAGTCATCTGAATCCGCCTTGTTTATAATCAACTTTAAAAATTATGAGGAGATCGCAGGCTCCAGATCACTGACGCTGGCAGAAATTGCATCGAGGTTTTCCAAGAAACACAATGTAAGGATCGTCGTGTGTCCCCCCCAGCACCTTGTGTCAGAAGTTGCCAGGTTGCCGATAACCGTTTTTTCGCAGCATGTGGACTCGGCAAAGATCGGAAGCACGACTGGGTATGTCATACCCGAGCTTTTAAAAAAATCCAACGTGGCAGGGTCCCTCATCAATCACAGCGAACACAGGATACCCCCCGAAGAGATTTCGGTGATAGTTTCGAGGCTCAGGTCACTCGATATGACATCAGTGGTATGCGTAAGGGATCCCGAAGAGGCTGCAAGATATGCAAGGTTTGCCCCCGATTACATCGCAGTAGAACCTCCCGAGCTAATAGGTAGCGGAAAGGCAGTATCAAAAGAGAGGCCTGAGGCGATAACAGATTCTGTCAGGGCGGTTAAAGAGGCCCGAAACTCGACGCGCCTCCTTTGCGGTGCCGGAATTGTTACGGGTGAAGATGTTTCCAAATCTCTTGAGCTTGGTGCCGACGGGATCCTAGTTGCAAGTGGCATAGTCAAGTCCCCCAGCTGGGAACAGACCATCGAACAATTTGCACTCGCCTTCAAGGACAGAGAAATTTGATATTGAGCGGAAGCGGAATCTCTACATGAAGACAGTTTATTTCTTCGACGAGGGAGACGGAAAGAACAAGCGCTTGTTTGGTGGCAAGGGGGCAGGCCTAATGGAAATGACGCGGCTAGGATTACCCGTGCCGCCAGGATTTACCATCACCACCGCCGTTTGCGAAAAATACTTCAGCAATAACATGAAGCTGCCAAAAGACCTTATGCCACAGGTAAAGATATCGATAAAAAAGATCGAGAAAAAGACAGGAAAAAGTCTGGGTTCCGATACCGATCCCCTACTGGTTTCGGTAAGGTCCGGAGCCGCAACCTCTATGCCCGGCATGATGGATACAATTCTCAATCTCGGACTGAACGATAGAACGGTTGCAGGTCTTGGCAGATCAAGCAATAATCCCAGGTTTGCGTGGGATTCATATCGAAGATTTTTGCAGATTTTCGGAAAGGTCGTTTTTTTAATCGAGGATAAAATATTCGAAGACATCTTACAAGATGAACTGATAAAGCACGGAGTGAAACACGGGCACGAACTTGATGAGCAGGCCATCAGGGAAATCGTGACTCGGTACAAGCAAATTTTCAAAGAGAATGCAGGAATGCAGTTTCCCCAAGATCCCTATCGCCAGCTCGAACTGGCAATCGAGGCAGTCTTTAAGAGCTGGATGGGGGAACGGGCCGTGATTTACCGACAAAAATACAAGATAACAAACGAAATTGCAAACGGAACGGCGGTGAACGTGGTCGCAATGGTTTTTGGAAACATGGGAGATGACAGCGCAACCGGGGTGGTCTTTACCCGCGATCCATCAGACGGGACAAAGAAGCTTTTTGGAGAGTACCTCAAAAATGCCCAAGGGGAGGACGTGGTGGCAGGCATAAGAACCCCCCAGCAGATAGACTCAATGGTAAAGGAAATGCCAGCCACATACAGGCACCTCCTTAGAACTTGTAACAAGCTTGAAAGGCACTATAAGGAACCACAGGATATCGAGTTTACCGTCGAACGAGGTAAATTCTATTTGCTTCAAACTCGTTCTGCAAAAATGAATGCCATGGCAATGCTAAAAACATCAGTATCAATGGTGAGGGAGCGGTTGATTACAAAGAAAGAGGCAATCCTAAGGCTCCATCCTGAAGACCTGGATCAAGTATTGCACAGGACGATAGACGGGGAAGTGGTAAAAAAAATCAATCCAATTACAACTGGAATACCAGCTTCCCCCGGGGCAGCCTCTGGTGTCGTTATTTTTGATGTAAAGAAGGCCACCAGCGAAGGGGAGGGTGGAAATCAAGTAATATTGGTCAGAGAAGAGACCAAGCCCGAGGACGTTCCGGCCTTCTTTTCCGCGGCTGGCATACTTACCTGCAGAGGCGGAAAAACATCCCATGCGGCAGTCGTAGCAAGAGGCATGGGAAAGCCATGCATAGTAGGATGCTCAGCGATTAAGATAGACCACATGACAAGACAGATCCTTGTTGACGGAAAGACAATAGGCGAGGGAGAGACAATAACCATAGATGGAAGCACGGGCAATGTCTACGCCGGAACTATACCTACCACAGAGCCGAAAATAACAGATGATTTGAAGACGATACTTGGATGGTCTGAAAAATTCAAGCGCCTCGAAATCCGCGCAAACGCAGATACGCCAGAGGCTACAAGGCTTGCTAGGATTTACGGCGCGAGAGGGATCGGATTATGCAGGACCGAAAGGATGTTCAATGCAAAGGACCGGCTCTCGCTTTTTGTGGCTATGATAATGGCAAGTACCCCCGAGGAGAGGAGGGAAATCTTGGGAAAACTGCACGAGTTACAGAAACGCGATTTCAAAGAGATTCTTTCCATCATGCGGGGGCATCCTGTCACCATTCGACTCCTAGACCCCCCGCTCCACGAATTTCTTCCAAACGTTGAGACCCTCCTTAACAGGATTCACGGGCTGGATAAGACTGGTGAAGCAGCGGAAATATCGGCAGCGCAGAGGCTTCTTGACAGAGCTAAAGAGCTTGCCGAGACAAACCCCATGATGGGTCATCGGGGTGTCCGGGTAGGGGTAACATTTCCCGAGATTTACGAAATGCAGATGCGTGCTATTTGCGAGGCAGCCGCAGAGCTAAAGAAAGAAGGCGTTCATATCCTCCCCCAGGTGATGATCCCGCAAGTAGGCAGTGTGGCCGAACTTGACTATGTGAAAAGGATCTTCGAGTCCACAAAGTCCGATGTAGAGGCAAAGTCAAAGGTAAAAGTTAATGTTGCCTTTGGCACGATGATCGAGGTCGTACGGGCGTGCCTTACCGCGGATGAGATAGCCCGGGTTGCAGAGTTTTTTAGTTTTGGTACAAACGACCTCACACAGGCGGTATTTAGCTTCAGTAGGGAGGATGCAGAGGGCAAGTTCTTGCCCCAATATCTTGAGAAGGGGATAATGGTCGAAAACCCCTTCCAGTCACTTGACGTTCGTGGCGTAGGATCATTGATGAAGATAGGCATCTCGTTGGGCAGAAGGTCAACTCCCAGCCTGGAAATAGGCCTTTGTGGAGAGCATGGTGGTGACCCTCGTTCCATTCGATTTTGTGATACTGTAGGTCTCACCTATGTCAGTGCGTCAGCTCATAGGGTTCCGATAGCTATTCTTTCTGCTGCTCAGGCATCGCTGGAGGCAAATTCTTCCTCAAAGGTTCTTCATAGGGACAGGTAGCCTTCTGCGACGAAGGCTGAAATAACGAGCAGTGTTATTTCACCTAACAGATGCTCCCTAGACTCGAGTCAATAAAACAGGCAAGGCTGAAGATAGGACTTACCCAGCAGAAGCTAGCTTCTCTTACCGGCGTTAGCACATCCATGATAAATCAGATAGAATCCGGCAGGTGTCAGCCGAGCTATGCCACGGCAAGGAAGATATTCGAGGTCCTCTGGTCGCTTGAAAGCCAGTCGTCCATGAAAGCGGGGGACATATGCAGCAAGGATATCGCGAAGCTAAAGACATCAGATACCCTTCATGATGCCATCAAAAAAATGCATGATTTATCAATAAGCCAAGTGCCGGTTTTTGACGGGAATGAGGCGGTGGGATTGGTTACAGAGGACGGCATAGTAAAGTACCTGCTTGACAACGATGAGACCCAAAGAAAAAAGATAAGACTCGCGGAAATCATGGAGCCAAGACCCCCAATCGTCGATTACGATACACCGGTCAAGACATTGGTATCACTGATAAGGTATTCCAAGTGCGTCCTTGTCTCAAAACAGAGTAGGATAGTTGGAATAATCACTGCCTCCGATACCCTGAAGATTGTAGAGTGATGTCGGATGTTTGGCCCCGTAATGGGAACGTCACTAGTCATTTTGCGTGTTCATGGCTAAAGCATCGCAGTTTCCCACAAGGAACATCTACAAATGGATCATAATTTTCGCTGATCCAATTTTGAAACCTCGGTCTCTATCATCTCGTCAAGTTCCCTGTACTTTTGGAGGTATTTCTTGCCCTTCTCAGTTGTCTTGTAGGATTCGCCACCCCTTTCCTGCCGTATCAATCCACTCACTTGCAGAAATGAAAGATAATCCTTCAGCTGGGCCGAAGACAGGTATGCGCTATACATAATCTTTGTTTTGTTCGTACCTTGCGTAGCTACCTCTAAGATCAAGGCAATTATCTCTCCCCTTCCGCGGTTTTTCACGCCTATCCCACTAACCTATTCGAGTCGGATACCATCCCAGTGCCATCCGCATCCCAAATCTTGCATACATCTGCAAATCTCATGGTATGCGATTCTATTAATGAGATTTGTAGAATTATTAGGTAATAATCTTCTATATGGTTCTACTAGATTAACTTAAGAACTATGCGGGTGTGGAAGAGTTTCTTGCTGGCTATTTCTCGGGATGTGAGCACAGTTCCGTGAGAACTCCGTGAAGGGACTTTGGATGTATGAAGGTAATCTTGGTTCCTCTCGAACCCGGCCTTATCTCACCTAGAAACCTCACGCCGTTTTCTTTCATTCTTTCTGTTTCCCCCTCAATCTTGTCGGTTTCAAGTGCAATGTGATGAAGTCCTTCCCCTCTACTCTCAAGGAATTTTTTAATCGGGCTTGTCTCCTTGGTAGCCTCCATAAGTTCAATCCTAGAATTGTCAAGATGGAGTATGGCAACGCGTACTCCTTCGCTTTCTACCACCTCGAATTCCACATCCTTCACGCCCAAAACCTTCTGATACTCTTTTACTGCCTCATCTAGGTTGTTCACAGCGATTGCTATGTGATCCACCTTCATGCTAGAAGGACTCCTTTGGTTGGTATATGCCAAAAACCTCTCTGAATGTATTGCTTATCTCCCCAAGGGTTGCATAGCTTCTGACAGATTCCAGTATGAAAGGCATCAGGTTTTCCTCCTTGTCGGCCGCGCTCTTCATCTTGGAAAGGGCCGCCTCTGTCTTTTTGTTGTCGCGGCCATCGCGTAGTTCCTTGATACTTTCTGACTGCTTCACCTGTATGCTGTCATCAATCCTCATTATCTCGGGCTTTTCTTCTGCCGAATCCGTGAACTTGTTCACGCCAACAATGATTCGCTCATTGCTGTCTATCTCCTTCTTCAGCCTATAGGCATTCTGTCTGATTTCGGACTGGAAGAAGCCCTTTTCAATTCCTGCTAGCGAGCCCCCCATCCTCTCAATCCTTTTGAGATATTTGTTTGCCTCCTCCTCGATTTTGTCTGTAAGATACTCAACGTAGTATGATCCCGCTAGCGGATCCACAGATTTTGTAATCCCGCTTTCATGTCCGACGATCTGCTGTGTCCTCAGGGCTATCTTTACTGCAGCCTCGGTAGGCAAGGCAAGCGCCTCATCCTTTGAATTCGTATGAAGCGACTGGCACCCTCCCAGTACGGCAGCCATGGATTGTATCGCGACCCGTACTATGTTATTGTCTGGCTGTTGGGCTGTTAACGACTCGCCACTTGTCTGGACATGAAACTTTAGCTGCATGGATTTTTTGTCCCTTGCATGGAATCGATCCTTTACTATCTTTGCATAGATTCTGCGCGCGGCCCGGAACTTTGCCACCTCCTCCAAAAACTCACTTGTACAGCAGAAGAAGAACGACAGCCTAGGCGCAAAGTCATCTATCTTGAGCCCCCTGTCCACGCAGGTTTCTATATATTCCACGGCATTGGCAAGGGTGAATGCGACTTCCTGAATCGCGTTACACCCCGCCTCCCTCATGTGATACCCAGAGATTGAAATCGGATACCACTGTGGTACCTTTTTTGAACTGTATTCGATCATATCGCCAATCAGACGCATCGATGGCCTCGGTGGGTAGATGTAGGTGTTCCTCGCAATGTATTCCTTGAGTATGTCGTTTTGTGTTGTTCCCCTAAGCTGCTCGCTCTTTACTCCCTGTGACTCACCAGTGGCAATGTAAAGGGATAGCAGTGTGGAGGCTGTCGCGTTTATTGTCATTGATGTGCTTACCTTGTCTAACGGTATACCATTAAAACATGTCATCATGTCTTTGAGCGAAGTGATCGAGACACCAACTTTACCGACCTCACCTTCCGAGTGCGAATCATCTGCATCGTATCCTATCTGCGTAGGCAAATCAAAGGCCATGCTAAGCCCGGTCTGCCCCCTTTCTAACAAGTATTTGAACCGCTGGTTTGTCTGTGCCGCAGTGCCGAATCCCGTATACTGTCTCATGGTCCAGAGCCTGTCCCTATACATTCCGGGATGGATGCTCCTCGTGAACGGGTATTTTCCAGGCACCTCTAACCTACTTTTTGGCTTTACCTTGGAGTCATAGTATTTTTTTACAGGAATGTTTGAGTCGGTCTTTATCTTTTCCATCATATCACTTCATCAACTTTGATATCTTGTCAGCGGCCTCAAATGGGTCGAGGCTTTTTTGCTGAACCTTCTTCAAGTATTTCGCATATGTGCCACTTGAATCAAGCATGTTGCTCACTTTGTTTTTGACATTATTTAAAACAATGTCTCTAAGTTCGGCGTCCAGCCTTGCCTCTTCATTTATTTTCTTCACCTTTTTTCTTTCTTCTAACATTTCACCTAGTTTTTTCGCAAAATCTCCAATCCCCTTGCTTGTCTTGGCTGAAGTCATCATCACTTGTGGGTTTTTTTCAGACATCCCTATGAAATCCCTTACCGAGTCATATAGCTGGTTTGCTCCGGGGAGATCGCTCTTGTTTATGAGGTACACATCCCCAATTTCTGTCAGACCGGCCTTTATTGTCTGGATACTATCCCCGGTATTTGGGTTGAACACGACCACTGTAAGGTCTACCATCTTTGATATGTCCACCTCAGTCTGCCCAGCGCCGACACTCTCAATTATTATCGGATCAAATCCTGCGAACTCGAGCACCCTTATGCTGTTACGGAGGGCTGCGGAGACTGCGCCCGTAGCACCCCTGGAGGCCATGCTGCGAATGTATGTGCCAGAATCGGTGGACTCGGTCATGCGTACCCTGTCCCCTAGTATTGCTCCTCCTGTGATGTGGCTTGTCGGATCTATCGCGAGTACCGCAGTCTTGTACCCCAGTTTATTGAGTTCGATGCTAGTCCTGTTGATGAGGGTGCTCTTACCTGCCCCCGCAGGTCCAGTTATACCTATAGTAGCTGCCTTTCCTGAAGTCTTGAAAATTTTTTTTATCAAGTCACGTGATCCTTTTTCGTCGTTTTCAACCATCGATATTGCCCTTGCAATAGCTCGCCTTCTTCCTTGCTTTAGATCCCTTATCAAATCCATGGCAGAATACTGTCAAGGTAACGGCATATATCACAATTACTTATTCAATCAAAGGAGTACGATTGAAAAACATCCATCATTCATGTTCTAGTGATTAGACCTCCACAAAGGGGGACCGTGTTTGAAACCTGCAGCCTTTTTTTGAACCCGAGAATAAAATCTCGCATTTCTCCCGCCAGCGGCTTTTGGGCGAATAAAGGTTTTAAGACCCGCCCTATAACTTGACAAGCATGTCACAAAAGGCCCAGACAAAACGAATCAGGATATTAGTGTCCAAACTGGGTTTGGATGGTCATGACAGAGGGGCATTGGTCTTGTGCAGGGCATTCAGGGACGCAGGCATGGAGGTAATTTATTCCGGCCTATTTGCAACGCCAGAAAGGGTGGCCCAGATTGCAGAAGACGAAGATGTCAATGTGATAGCCCTCAGCCTGTTAAACGGGGCACATTTGACGCTTTTTCCAAGAGTCGTGAAGGCGCTAAAAGAAAAGGGGATAAACGATGTTCTAGTATTAGGAGGCGGTGTGATTCCAGAGGACGACAAGGTAGAACTTGAAAAAGCTGGGGTCCTTGGAAATTTCGGCCCCGGAACTCCGCTTCCAACGATAATTGAGTTTATCAATGCAAACCTTTCAAAGACAAAGAGAAGCTAAGCCTATTCCTTCGAGTCAGGCCACATCATCTGGCGCATCTTCTTTCCGACCTGTTCTATCTGATGTGACTCTATCACTTTCATGTGTCTATCGAACGCGTTTTTGCCGTTTTTCTTATAATCACTCGTCCATTCCTGGTTGAAGGTTCCATCCTGTATCATTTTGAGTGCTTTTTTCATTTTTTCCTTGACTTCCTTGTCCATCACCATGGGCCCACGTGTAAGACCACCATATCTTGCGGTCTCACTGACCCTGCGATACATCCCTGCTATGCCATAACGCTGTATCATGTCCACGATAAGCTTTAACTCATGAAGTACTTCAAAATAGGCTATCTCAGGCTGGTATCCCGCTTCCACTAGCGTTTCAAATGCGTTCATTATCATGGATGCAGATCCCCCGCAGAGGTCTACCTGTTCTCCGAACCAGTCCGTTTCAACTTCTTCCTTGAAGGTTGTCTCTATCACTCCAGCCCTAGTGCTACCAATTCCCTTGGCAATTCCAAGAGTTCGTTCCCAGGCTCTCTTGGTATAGTCTTGGAAAACTGCAACGATTGACGGGGTGCCAAAACCCTGCTGATATGTTTCTCGAACCTTGGAACCGGGTCCTTTCGGGGCAACCATTATGACGTCAACATCCTTTGGCGGGACTATCCAGCCCCAGTGTATGGCAGCAGCATGTGAGAATGAAAGTGCCTTACCCTGTTTCAAATTTGGCTCAATTTCTTCCTTGTAAACCTGTGCCTGGACCATATCCGGGATTAGTATGTGTATAATGTCGGCCGTCGAGCATGCCTCTTTTACTGAAACCACCTTGTGACCGTCCTCCTTTGCCTTTTCCCAGCTGGAACCTGATTCGTTTAGACCCACTATGACATTCAGGCCGGAATCCTTCATGTTGTTTGCCTGGGCGCTTCCCTGAATTCCATAACCTATAACCGCGATTGTTTCCTTCCTAATGGGATCCAACTTGACGTCGGAATCCTTCCAGCTTCTGGTCATGTTTTGCACTTGAAAAGATGGAAATAAAAATGTAGATTCCGGCCAGTCCGGAATTTGTGCTGAAATACAGTATGTCGAATCCTTTGTTTATGACAGACTATCGTAAAACACGGCATTAGTTTCCCTTGCAGATTAGATATTGTGAGTACAGTGGTACGGTACCATTTAAATCCGTATGAGGACATGGGATGGCATAAAAAAGACATTTTGCTTTAAAAAAGTCCTTAAATAGTGAAATGCCGTGCCTGTAATATTGGGGGATAGGCGGCGCCCGCTAAGAGTCTTGGTAGCGGATGATAATCATGACATTCTTACCCTATTTTGCGAACTCTTAAAGATGAATGATTTTGAAGTCATCGCCCAGGCGCGGAGCGGCAAGGAGGCCGTCAAGCTTTACGCACAGCGGAAGCCAGATATTGTGTTTTTGGACGTGGTGATGCCTGACGGTGATGGTACATATGCCCTTGAAAAGATCAGGGAAGTCAATCCGGATGCCATTGTCATCGCTGTAACGTCTGACCTTACGCCGGCCACTTCGGAGAGACTACACCAATTGCATGCTTCTGCAGTAATTTACAAGCCGTTCGACATAAATGAACTGATAAAGGTGGTCGTGAGTCTGCTTCCTGCAGGCATGAAGCAGGTTAAATTTTCTCATTAATCCCTCCTTTAACCAAAAATTGACGTTGTCATGAAATGATAAAATAAAGCCGAGACTTGCTGGCTTTGCCCATAATTGTAAAGTATTTCCCCTTTGGAGGAATTTTGCCGTTTGAAAATTTTTAAATACAATAGCAAATTTGAGAGAAGAGGGGAGTAAGATGAGTTCGGAGGTTTCAGTTGATGAGATGTGGCAAGTTATGGAAGATTATGGGATTGACAGGGGTTTGCTCGAATCTACCAAACCAAGCAAGGAACTCCTGTTCAGACTTTACCTTGCCATAAAGCAAGTCAAGGAGAATTCAGAACTGTTCGAGAAAGAACACGGGGAATTTTTCAGACCCGGTGCTACCCAATAGACAAAATCCCCCATACTTTTGACATAAGGCAGACGGATTTTATCAGGTCGTTTCAGGAGTCAGATAGCCGTTTCCGTGCCGCATCTTAAACACTTTACCACAGTCCCTTCCGTCTTTACCCTATCAAATTTCTTGTAGCCGCAACGAGGGCATACAGGACATGCGCGAGCCTTCTCCACCCCTGTCTTGGGCACATGGTGCCTTATCAGCTTGATGGAACTGCTTTTATCGAATGGGTTGACCATACAATCATGGTCAGTGGCATAGGTTTTTCATCCGATGATGATGAGGGTTTGGCCATAGAGTACCTCTACAGCATAGGCATGAACCATGCTAGGCGGGGAATGCCAAAGGATGCGATATTTTATTTTGACAAGGTCCTATTGATTGAGCCGTCTCATACGCGAGCCCTGTTCAACAAGGCAAATGCCCTTGGAAAACTTGGAAAATACGAGGAGGCCATACTGCTCTATGATTCTATTTTAAAAACCACCCCTGCCCATTCAGAGTCCCTTTTGAACAAAGGCCTCGCATTTCACTACCTTGGACGGTATGACGAGGCAATTTCCTGCTATGATGCCATAACAGCATTAGAACCCAGGAATGCCAGCGCCTTTTATCAAACTGCCTGTACCAAGGCCCTTCAAAAAAAACAATCTGAGTCCTTAAAGGCTCTGGAACGCGCCATCCTTCTTGACCAACAATTTGCAACAAAGGCAGGGAAGGACGCCGATTTCTCAGATCTTCATGGCGATCCGAGGTTCCAAGCCTTGGTTTCATAGGTTTTTCAATAGAGAAAAATAAGTCACCAGAAATTAGAATCCCATGAAGGTTGGACTTATAGGGACTGGGCTTTTGGGAGCCGCGGTTGCGACGCGCCTGCTCAAATGTGGTCACACCTTGACAATATACAATAGAACCAGATCAAAGGCGGAGCCCCTAAAAAATCTGGGTGCAGAGATTGCCGGATCCCCAAAGGAGGTAGCGGCAAGATCAGATATCGTTATCATCATAGTAAAGGATGCCGCGGCGGTAGAGTCGGTTGCGTTCGGGAAGAATGGCATAGTAGATGGCATACATGAAGGTCTCGTAGTGGCTGACATGAGTACCATTAGCCCGATTGCTTCAAAAAAAACATCCGAAAGATTCTTGGAAAATAGAATAATAATGCTTGACACTCCTGTAATGGGCGGCCCCGCCTTGGCAGAAAAGGGCGGACTTGTAGTAATGGTGGGCGGGGAAAAAAAGTCCTATGAAAGGTTTAGGCAGGTTTTTGAGGCGATAGGGGAAAAAACTTTCCTCATAGGTCCAAACGGCTCGGCCCATGCGATGAAACTTGCGATGAATTTGCAGATCTCTGTTCTGGCTCTTTCCATATCGGAGGGCCTTCTGCTTGCAAAAAAATCAGGTCTTGACCCGCTGCTTTTCCTTGAGGTCCTAAATTCTACCTACTTCAAGACTGGAATGAGTCAGAACAAGGGACCTAAGATGGCAAGGGGAGTTTTCGAGCCGAGTTTTTTCCTCGAAGTAATGTACAAGGACCTCGAAGAAATAGAAAACACGGCAAAGGCATACGGAGCAAACCTTCCTCTTGCAAGGCTTGCAAGGGAGTTGTACCAAAATGCAGTAAATGCCGGTTTTGGCAAGATAGACTATACTGGAATCCTTGCCTACTTGGAAAAGATTAGCGGGTAGGCCTTAAAGCTCTTCCGGCGGTTTTGTCTTCCTGAAGCTTAGAAACAGCCCTATGTCATATGCGAGCTTTAAAGCGCCCCCGATGACAAACGGGGCAACCAATAATTGCCCCAATATAGCTCCCACAACAGACGGGCTTAATGCCTGCGCCACGTTTCTCGAAGTGTTGGTAATACCTGCCGCTGCCACTCGCTCATTTTCCTTCACCACAGCCATAAGATATGACTGCCTTGTCGGGACATCCATCTGAGAGATGCTCATCCTTGCAAGGTATAGTCCTATGGCAACTGGAAACGTTGGGGCAAATGGAACCAAGATCAGGAGTATGTTCGAGGGGATATGGGTCCAAACCATTGTATTGATAAGACCTATGCGTGAAGCCATTCGGCTTGCCAAAAGGTAAGAAATTGCGGTAAGTATTCCCGCCGTAGTAAATATGTAGGACAGTGTGTTCAAGTCAGCCCCAAACCGCGTGTAAAACCAGAATGACACGATACTTTGTATTACAAACCCTCCTGCGAACGAGTCTATTGCAAAAAGCGAGGACATTTTTGTTATGATTCTTCGAGATTGTGGAGCAATGGATTTAAGGTTCATGCCCAGCCCATGCCGAGCATTGACAGCCTCGATTTTTGATGAAAGGAGCAAGTATATTGCAAGCACCACAAGGGCGCATGCGGCATAGACGAGAAAAAGCACTTTTACGGATCCTATTTTATCAATTCCGAGGGTTTGTGACAGATACTGCGGGAGTCCGGAGAGCATGACGCCGGCGGCCATGGCAAAGGTTCCCACCATGTTATACAGCGCAAAGATGCTGGTACGCCTTCCCTCGTCTTTGATTGTTTGCGGCAATACTGCCTGCTCAATAGATAGGAATGCCCCCACCTCAGAGCCGGTAACGTTTATCGTTCCCACGAGCGCGGCGACAACCAGGGCCATAAAGTTGTCGGTAGCAAAAAAAATTCCAGACGAGACAACCATCATGGCAGAATAAATGACCAGCATTCTCCTGCGCCCCAACCGGTCTGCGAATATGCTGGAAACAAGGTTGAAGATGATCCCGTTTGCAAGCGTCGCAGTTAAAATGACGCCGATAAGAATTTCGCCGAATCCCAGCATATGGAGATAGATTGCCAGAACTACGCTCAGGAAACCGTAGGAGAATGTCCTCACGGATCTTGCCGCAAGTATCAGTTTGCCATCTTTTGAAATCCATTCAAGAGCCATTATTTCCAAGGTTTGCCTTGCGAGATTGAATGTCTGCGGGCTCTATCTTCTTGAAAAGCGGCGTCGGCTCCCCAATGGTATGTCCCTTGCCCAGCGGCAGGTCTGACATTGAGGACCATGGTTGGTCATACACCTTCCCTGCAAGGTTAAGTTGTGCCCAGATTTTCTGCGAAGAGTCGGGCAAGAACGGGAAGAGTGATATTGCGATAGAACGTACTGCGTTGACCGATATGACTATGCAGTTGTTTGTTCCATGGTTTCCCTTCCAGGGCTCTTTTTTCTGGAAGTACTGGTTAAAGTAGGCAGAGAATTCCAAGATTTTTTTTAGGGCCCGGTCAAGATGGTTCTCCTCCATGATAGGAGTCAGTTCAAGGGCAAGCGTTTTTATTTTTTCTTGGGCATCGACATCGGCTTGATCTAGATGTTCTTCCTGAGGGACTGATCCCCCCGTTGTCTTTTTTGTAAAGCCCAGTGCCCTGTTGATAAAGTTGCCAATGTTGCCTATGAGTTCTGAGTTGATCCTAGCGGCAAATTCCTCCCAATCAAAATTCAGATCGTCCTGACTGTAAGGCGTAATCAATGTCAGATAAAAACGGAGATAATCCGCAGGATAGAGATTCAGAAAGTCCTTTAGACCAATATACCAATTTCGGCTCTTCGAGATTTTTCTCGATTGTAGCATGAGATGCCCTCTTGTCGGGATGTAATCTGGAAGTTTGAATTCATTTTTTATGCCGATCCGCATAGCAGGCAAGAAAAGGTAGTGGTGATACACTATGTCCTTACCAATGAAGTGGTAAATTGTCGACGCATTCCAGAATTCCTTTCCCTCAATACCCCTATCCTTGAGAAATTTGACGGCCGAGGAGATGTAAGCAAGATGGTTGTCAAACCAGCCATAAAAGACCTTGCCCTTTGCGTTTTCAAGTGGAATGGGCACACCCCATGAAATATCCCTAGTAATGTCCCAGTCCACAAGTCCGTCTTTGATCCAGTTTTGGACGTATTTTTTTACATCCTTTTGCAGAAAGGAGTCGGATTCTAGCCACTTGCCCAGGTCTGAGACAAAGTTTGTAAGCTTGAAGAAGTAATGCGTGGTCCTTTCCTTGGTGGGCGGGTTTTTACAGATGGAGCATTTAGGATTCTCGATTTCCTGTGGCACCCTTCCACACTTTTCGCACAAGTCAGAGTACTGATCCTCGGCCTTGCAATAGGGACATCGGCCTATCACGTACCTATCAGGAAGAAATTTCTTGTCGAAATTACAGTAAAACTGGATTATTTCCTGCTCATAAATATGGCCGTTATCCATAAGCTTTAGGAATGTCTCCTGAACAAACTCCACGTTTTCAGGCGAGCTGGTCCTGTAAAAAAAATCAAAGGCTATCCCGAAAGCAGTGAAATCCTCATAATCCCTCTTGTTCCAAATTTTCACGTATTCCTCAGGGCTTTTTTTTTCCTTTTCGGCTTGGATAAGGATTGGAGTCCCATAGTCATCTGAGGCGCAGATATAGTATGCCTCTGTCCCCGTCATCTTGAGAAATCTGGTGGTGATATCTGCCGGCAGGTAAGTTGAGGCCACATGCCCCAGGTGGATTTCCCCGTTAGCATAAGGCAGTGCACTTGTAATAATGGCGCGCTTCATTGGTTTGTTAGAGTTTGTGCGGGATTTAAGCTATGCCCAGCTTTGAGCATATTTTATCTGAGCTGGCGTAGGCTTGTCGATCCTAACATCCATTGCAGCAAGCGCATCGACTGCTATCTGCCTGTCAATTTCTGAAGGAACCGTTATTACTCGCCTTCCAATCTTCTTGTGGTTTTTTGCAATGTGGATCATGGATAGAAGTTGATTTGAAAATGACTGTGCCATGACCTCAGGGGGGTGCCCCTCGGCTGCGACCAGATTTGCAATCCTACCCTTCCCTATCAAGTAAACGCGCTTCCCATTCTTGAGAACACATTCGTCAAGGTTTGGGCGGACCTCCTTTACCGACTTGGAGTCGTTTAGGAGGAATTTTGCATCAACTTCCACGTCAAAATGTCCCACATTTCCCAAGATTGCACCATTCTTCATTCGGAGAATGTGCTCTTTTCTTATGACCCCCGTTTGACCAGTTGCCGTGATAAAGATGTCACCTACGGAAGACGCCTCGCTAATTGGCAGGACTTCATACCCATCCATGTGAGCCTCCAGTGCCCGCACAGGATCAACTTCAGTAACATACACTTTTGCTCCGAGTCCATTTGCTCTTGAGGCAACGCCTCTTCCAACCCATCCATATCCTGCAACGACGACCCGTTTGCCGGCAAAAAGAAGGTTCATGGACCTGAAGTAGCCATCAATCGTGCTCTGTCCTGTCCCATACCTGTTGTCAAACATGTGTTTTGTGTAGGCGTCGTTGACCGCAATAACTGGGTATCTGAGTTTCTTTTGCTTCTCCAAGGCCTTGAGCCTGATGACTCCAGTCGTGGTTTCCTCAGTCCCGCCCAGAATACCCCATGAGGCAAATTCCTTGTTGCTGTGGACTTTGGAGTGGCAGTCCGACCCATCATCCGTTATTATTTGGGGTTTGTGGCTAAGCATCTGCTCTATGCACCAGTCATACTCCTCTGGCGTCTGCCCAGCCCAAGCATAAATGTGAATACCGTTTTCAGCAAGGAAGGCGGCGATGTCGTCCTGGGTGGATAGAGGATTTGCCCCGCATGCGCTGACCTCTGCTCCGAGTTCTTTTGCCCCCATCATCAACACAGAGGTTTCCTTTGTAATATGCAAACAGACCCCTAGGCGCAATCCCTTCAGGGGTTGTGATTTTTTTAGACGTTGAACAGTATTAGTAAGGATTTTCATATGATCCTTTGCCCACTCGTAAGAGGTCTTTCCTTTTTCAGCAAGGCTTGGATCTTTTATCTGACTCATGTAAAATTTCAAAATTCAGGGGTATAAAATGGTATCAGAATCTCCCATGGCATCATAAGAAGGGGCTCTAAATTCCCCGTGGCCTCGCTTGTGCGTGCGACAGCACAAAATCTGACCTATCGAGCCGTCCACTATCAGGTGACTGAAACTGCTGCCCTTGGAACTGTCGGGTTTCTATTATCGACTCTTCACAAGAGGAAACGAGCACAATCTAAATATTGGCACGCCTCTGCGAAAAAACATGGCTTGGAAAAAGGTGGCGGAAAAAAACGAGATTGCGCCAGGTAAGGGCAGGGAGTTTCTGGTCGATGGAAAAAAAATTGCAATATTCAACCAGAATGGCTTTCATGCCCTCGATTCATTGTGCGTCCACCAAGACGGTTCCCTTGCCCCGGGAAAGTTGGATGGTGATGTAGTAGAGTGCCCGCTGCACTTTTGGCACTACAACATCAAGACAGGTGAACTTCTTGATTATATCAAGGGAGTTAAACTACAAACCTACAAGGTAGAGGTAAAGAGTGACGGCATATACCTAGACCTATGATAAGTTTATTTCAATATGACATACCAGTCTAGAGAGAGATTGAATCGTGCCATCATCGAAGAGATAACACAAAGAGACTTTAAGGAAATCGAAGAAAAAATCGGCACATTTCTGATACGGGAGGTAGAGGATAGGAAATCACAGGGGGTTGTTTTCGGCCTCAGCGGAGGCATCGATTCAGCTGTTGTTGCAATGCTCTGTTCAAAATACATAAAGACAAAATCCTTGGCGCTCATAATGCCTAACGCCAAGATAACACCGTCCGAAGACACCGATGACGCAATAAAAATGGTAGATTCTCTCCACTTGGATTACAAGCTGGTTGACATAAGCTTCATCCAGAAGGAATATTCAAAATATATCGAGCCCAACCCCTCCGCATTAGGAAATCTTGGGGCGAGGATACGCTCCAACATAATTTATTACTATGCGAACGCAAGGAACTGCCTGGTACTTGGATCTGGGGACAGAAGTGAGTTTTTGATAGGATATTTTACAAAGTTTGGCGACGGTGCGGCGGATCTGTTGCCAATCGCCTCCCTCTACAAGACGCAGATAAGAGAGTTTGCGAAATTTCTTGGAATTTCCCAAAACATAATTTCAAAGCCCAGCAGCCCACGACTCTGGGAGGGACACACCGCACAGGGTGAGATCGGAATGACTTACGACGAAATTGACTCCATTTTATACTGCATCTTTGACAAAGGGATGCCCCCCATTGACACCGCAGAGTTAACAGGTATACCGATATCGGATGTGGATAAAATTTACCAGATGAATAAAAGAAGCGAGCATAAAAGAATAACACCCAAAATATGCCTACTTTGAGTTGATTTGCTTTGAAAATTTTTGACACAATGTCTGGCTCCGAAAAGGAGTTAGACACGTCTAGAGGTGTGAGAATTTACCTCTGCGGAGTCACGGTTTACGATGACAGTCATATAGGACATGCAAGGACGATAATTGTATTTGACACGCTTAGAAGATACCTCCAGTCTCACGGGATCAAGGTAAGGTTCATCCAGAATTTCACCGATGTGGATGACAAGATAATCAACAGGGCTAGAATTGATGGGGTTTCTGCCGAGGTCATCAGCTCAAAATACATTTCAAGTTATTTCAAAGGTTTCGACAGCCTCAATGTCATGCGTGCGGATATGTACCCCAAGGCCACGGAACACATAACCGAGATGATAGACCTCATCAAAATCTTGCTGGATAGGAAGATAGCATATGTCTCCACAAACGGTGTCTATTTTTCCGTCTCAAAGTTTTCCGAGTATGGGAAACTTTCTAAGAAAAAAATCGATGATCTGATAGCAGGGGCGCGTGTGGAGGTAGACGAGACAAAGAAAGACCCGCTAGACTTTGCATTGTGGAAATTTGCAGACGACGAGCCCCGCTGGCCCAGTCCTTGGGGTCTTGGAAGGCCGGGGTGGCATATCGAATGCTCTGCAATGAGCCTCAAGTACCTCGGAAATGACTTTGAGATCCACGGAGGGGGAAGGGATCTGATTTTTCCGCACCATGAAAACGAAATTGCCCAATCGGAATCGTATTCGGGGTGCAACTTTGCGAAAATCTGGATGCATGTCGGAATGGTCACAATTAACGGCGAGAAGATGTCAAAATCGCTCGGAAATACAAAATCCGTAGATTTTGTCCTCCAAAAATGGGGTCCCAACATAATTAGGATTTTCTGCCTTTCAGGGCATTATTCCAAACCTATCGATTATTCCGAGGACCAGCTGAGAGAGACAATCACAAGATGGCGTCAGGTGGAAAATTGCTATTACGAGCTATTTCTTGCTGAAGAAGGCGTGATAAATCCAACTCTAGCCAGGGATGTTGAAACGACCTTAAGGGCCGCTGAAAAAGAGTTCGATGATGCCCTCAATTCTGACTTTAACACCCCCCTTGCCTTGGGAGCATTTTTCAAGGTTGTCAAGACTGCAAATCAAATCGCAGGTGAGGAAGCAATGGTCAGGCCGCTTGCTGACATCATCTTGCTTACCTTTGAAAAGATGCTTGAGATACTGGGCCTCAAGGTCTCCAGGGTTACAGATGAGGAGAAGAAAACCTTAATTGGGCTGATAGAAAGGCGCGCCCTTCTCCGGGACCAGAGAAACTTTTCAGATGCGGATGCGATAAGGAAGGAGATATCCTCGATGGGGATTGTCCTAATTGATCACAAGAAGAAGACCCTTTGGATGAAGCAGGAAAGGATAGGTGCCGAAGGTTAGGCTTTTTTTGTCTGTGCGCTAACCAAGGATACGACATCTCTGTCGCGGAGTTGGTAATTAGTCGGTAGCCTTACACCATACCTCACATCCTTCGCATAAAGCAAGCCTTTTGTCAGGTCGGAGTGTATTTCCTTTGCAAGATCCTCCACGGTAGAACCATCCTTCATGAGTATAAGGTCTGGAAGAACCCTGCCCTTCCTGTCACTGAGTTTTTCCGGGTCTGCCACAGGATAGACCGAGTTCATCTTCAGCAGTTTGAAGACAGTAACGTTGATTGCAAATTGTACTCCTGTTCGCATGTATTCGCCCAGTATGCCCCTGGTGATAAACTCCAATGCCTCTAGTTGCTTTTTGGCGAGCTGTTCCCGATGAAGTATTTCAAACTGCTCCGAACCTGGAACATATTTAATAAGCCCTCGCTGTTCCGCGCGCCGCAAGGAAAGTTCGCTGTCCGCACTCGCAGGTATGATTATCATGTCAACATACTTTTCCCTCAGTCTGTCAAAATTCTTGTCTGCCCCAGGAAGATCTATTTTGTTTGCCACTATGAGAGTCGGCTTGGAAATCTTCCTAAGATAAGAGGCGAATTTCTTGCTATCCCTCATGTCAAAATTGTCAAAGTGTTTTTCCTCAAGACCTGTTACTTTTAGCGCCTCCTTGACGTGCCCTTCTTTTACTCCTATCCCGCGGAAAACATCAGCTATTGCTACGACCATCTCAGTGTCAGAGTGTACAAGTTTTGAGATCTTATCCCTATTTCCCTCGAGGAGTTTTTGATACCACATTATCAATTCTTCTTCGATGTCCGAAACGTCAGCAATTGGGTCTCCCTGCCCAACTTCGGTTATCCTACCAGTAGAGTCCACGCTTGCCGAAACATCTACTACATGGAGCAGGGCATCAGACTGGGTTGCTACAGAAAGGAATTGGTTTCCAAGGCCTTTGCCCGCCCAAGCGCCCTTAATGAGACCCGGCAGATCAATCAGCTCAACAGGTATAAACCTCCAACCATCAAGGCATTTTGAGTTTTGGGGGTTGTCCTCGACATTGAATTCAGTGTGAACGCACGGAGTTATGGCATTTCCCATTCCGCGTTCCGGTTTTTTTGTCGTAAAAGGATAAGTCGAGATTTCGCCGCGTGAGAGAGTAGCCGAGTTGAAGAACGTAGTCTTGCCAGTATTTGTCTTGCCAATAAGACCAATTTTGACTGGCATGAACTCACGTCACTTTCTTGCTATTTATTCCTGTTGCAAATTAGTGCGCGTTATGTTTTGGAAGATTCACAAGCGAATTTTGTATCTTTTCTACATACCAGTGAATTTCCTTTAGATCATCATCAGTTAGGTCTTCATGCCATCTTTCAAGAACAATTTTCAGCATTTGTGAACCGTCATAAAGTATATTCCAGTACGGATGATGCTCTGCCGTATCATAAGCTAGTTCATCCACCTCTTCAAGCCCCGCCTTTGCTCGTTCCAACGAGCCCGAATTGCTCCCATAAATTTTCACCATTTCCATGTCCACATTTTCGTGAATTTTCAAAGCCAAGTTTTTCTGCTCATAGGATTTTATCAGGTCTGCTAATGCGTTGCAGAAGTTTTCGAATTCCTTTGTCATGCTCTAAAACAATCTCTGATGCTCTGCCAACATGCACCTGTTAAAAACCACATCTATTCCAGCATTTTTTGCCTTTAACTCAGCCCTTGGGTTGTGTATTCCTTCTTGCAACCATATCACGTTTGGTCCAAGTTTCAGCGCTTCCTCTATGACAGGTTCTACCTCGTCAGACGGCCTAAAGACGTCCACTATGTCAACTCGGCCAGGAATTTCCGAAAGAGAGTGATAGCATTTGAGTCCGAGAATTTCGTCGGCGGAAGGGTTTACAGGTATGATGTGATAACCCCTTTCCTTGAGATATTTTGCCACATAGTGTGCGGCTTTTTCAGGATTTTTTGACATTCCCACAACCGCTATGTTTTTCAGATCATAAATTTTCCTAATCTGTTCGTCGGTATGTGAATCCTTCTCCATATTCCTTTTTTATGCTACCTCTTAATAGATTCTTTTAGAACAATTTATAGGCGTAACAGCCTTGTGTACACCATGGAAGATGTTCCAAATGATGTAATTGTCCTAAGTGCCATCGACCAGGGGTCCAGAAAACTGGACAAGATAAGAAAGAAGACACGCCTCACTAGCGAAGAGGTGGTCCAGATTCTAGACCGCCTTGAAAAAAACGGTCTTGTCAACATGGTTGAAAAGAAGGGGTTTTTCGGACCCAAAAAAGAGTTATCCCTCACTGAAAAAGGTGAGAAGGAGTTGGAGGAGAGAAAATTTGAACTACAGCAGAACTGGAACGACATGGTTAATGTTTGGAAAGGAGGGGACAAGGATCAGCTGCAGCAACAGATAGACGGCAACCGTTCAATGTTCCCTGCAATGATGTTCATGGGTATAATGGATATGATGATGTTTTCTTCAATGATGTCGTTCATGGGACTTGCCATGGCCAGTTTCATTCCCGACCAATACATGTATGACGCCGGCTCCTCGACTGACGTGGGTCATGACGCTGGACATGACGGAGGACACGACATGAGTCATGACGCTGGTGGAGGAGATTGGGGTCACACAGATTTTGGCCACGACATGGGCGGATTTGACGTCAACTTTTGAATCCCCATTAAGCTGTTTGATTTAAAAAAAGAGATTTGAAATACGGTATTTTAGCAGCCTAGAGCTGACAAGACGTTCTTTGTCACTGTAGAGTCTGCGTTTGCGCTGGCAAGTGCACTTTTGACCATTGCACAAGTGATTGACGGCGCTGCGGCTGTAGGTGCTGCGGTCGTTGGTGTTGGAGTAATCTGTGTTTTGTTACCAAGTTGAGCAGAATTGAGGCTTGCCTGCAATTTGTCCCATTCACCAGGTGCGCACAAGTGATCCCCACAAACCATTGTATTTCCAGTTCTCACTGTTAGGTGGTTATCATTCAGGTAGGAGTAGTCTCTTGGTGTCAATGCATTTGAGGCAGGAATCGTCGACACTGCAACAGATGCCACCAAAACTGCTGTTAACAACAGTACTACCGGTAACTTGGTCGACATGTTTTTTGCTAAAGGATGCGCATATAAAAGAATTTCGCACGGTCTCACCTGATCTGGCAAAGAAATACATAGCAAAATAGATCAGTAACCCTACTCATGATTGCAAAGGTGGGAGAAAAGGCGCCAAATCTCAGCGTCTCAAAGTGGGTGCAGGGGCTTCCGACCAACATAGACAAAGAAAAGGACAACGTGATATTGGTTGAGGTTTTTCAGGTCAATTGTCCGGGCTGTTTCCTTTATGGCATACCGCAGGCGATTGAAATTTACAACAAGTACCGCAAGGAGGGTGTGACAGTGCTTGGCGTTGCCACCGCCTTTGAGGATTTTGATAAGAATACAGTTGAAAACTTGGAACTTTTGCTAGCAGATGGGGAAACTATCGGGGAAACCCTCAAAGCCTTAGGCCAGTATGGTCAGCTTGTACAAGGCAAGAAACTACCATACAAGATCCCCTTTCCCGTAGGCATGGACCTTCTAAAGAAGGAGGACGACACCATAAGCCAAGAAAAAATAAACGAGATAATAGAGTCCAATGTGCCTGGCTTCGATGCCTACAGTCAGGCCCAGAAGGCGGAAATAATCGAGCGTGTCAAGCAATACCTAAAATCCAAGCAATATTCCGCCAAGACTTTTGAACAGTATGCTCTGCGAGGAACACCTTCCACCATACTTATTGACAAGAAAGGAATCCTAAGAGACGTGGGCTTTGGTCAAAATGAATTCCTTGAAGAACAGATAAAACAACTATTGGCGGAATAACAGCGTAAACTGGCTTGCCCCCCAAACAGCACATCTATACCTCACTTGACGACACACCAGACAAGATGGTAAGGCTTCTCAAGTCGCACCATCCGGATTTCATATCGGGAGAGGAAATTAGCAAGTCTCTCGGGTTGAGCAGGGCTGCGGTGTGGAAGACTGCCAAGAAGCTACAGTCGCTCGGCTATAAGATTCGCTCAAAACCGAAGTTGGGGTACAGACTTGAATCTAGATCCAGGCTATTACTCCCTTGGGAAATAACTGACGGGTTGCAGACAGAAACAATTGGGAGAAAGATTTACTATTTTGACAAGATCAATTCTACCCAAAACTTTGCTTTAGACCTTGCATCAAAGCCTCATGAAAACGGTTCCCTTGTCATTGCCGAACGTCAGACTCGGGGGAGGGGGAGACAGAACAGGAGGTGGGTATCACCAAGTGGCGGCATCTGGCTTTCAATCCTGCTAAAACCGAATTTTGAGATTTCACAGGCTTCTCTTTTTCCCATGGTTACCTCACTTTCCCTATCGCTTGCCATAGAAAAGATGCTGAGTCTTGAACCGAAGTTGAGATGGCCAAATGACGTCACCCTCGACGGCAAGAAGGTTGCAGGAATACTAGTAGACGGCTCCATCGAATCCAACAAGATAGATTACCTCGTAATAGGAGTAGGCATCAACTTCAAAGTTTCCCCAAAGGAGATTTCAAACAAAATCACAGGCCGGAGCTACGGCGTGACCTCCCTGGTAGGGAAAGATTCCGAAGCAAACCCGGTACAATTCCTGCAACAGTTCCTTCTAGAGTTGGAAGGTATGTACTACAAAATGATTTCAGGGAGCATTTCGGGCATAAGACATGAATGGGAAAAGCGCTCATCCACAATTGGCAAGAACGTCAAGATTTTAACCCCCGGGGGACGTGTCGTTGGAAGGGCAGTTGGTATTTCCGACGATGGTTCCCTTTTGGTCCGATCAAATCACAAGACCCGCAAAGTCATGGTAGGCGACATCCTCCAACAATCAGGTTCCAACAGAGCATGACGTTTGCGAGTCAGTTTTTTATAAGTATGAATCATTAGTAAAAGAATGAAGATATGTTGGGCAAACACTGAAAACTTTGCGGATGCCGAGGTAGTTGTATTCGGAGTCCCTGACGAATCCAAATCCCACGCGCTTCGCAAGGGGAGTTCTGAGGCACCACATAAAATCAGGGAGATCTCAAACTTACGGGACGTCTACAAACGTGGAAGCGAAGTTTCCGTCGGCCTGCCCTTTGAAGGCATATCGCGCAGAATTTACGACCTTGGAAACGTGGCGAGAAATGATGCCGGCAGAACGGTTGAGAAGATCCTTTCGGCAGCAAAGGTTCCAATTGCCATAGGCGGGGATCATTCCGTCTCTACCGAAATAATCAGATCCGTATACAAAATTCGGGGCCCTGTTTCATTGGTTTATTTTGACGCCCATCCAGATTTCATCGCATCCGCCGGAAGCTATTACGGCTCGGTCCTTGCCGACATCTTGCCTTGCATAGACCTCAAGTCAAGCACGCAGATAGGGATAAGGACGCCAGAGCAAGAAGAGATCGACAGCATCAAACGACACAGCCTTCACGTAGTAACCCCCCTTGACATCATGGAAAGGGGAATTGTTGATGTCACATGCGAGATACTGGACAGGGCAAGGGACAACGTCTATGTGTCCATAGACATGGATGCCATCGATCCCGCCTTTGCCCCCGGCGTTTCAGTCCCCGTACCGCTCGGGCTTCAAAGCCTCGAGGTGCTGCACGTCCTCAAGGCATTGGCAAAAAGGAGGATAACGGGGCTTGACATGATGGAGGTCTGCCCCGCCTATGACATAAAGGACCGCACTTCCCACCTAGCATCTCGAATGATTGGCGAAGTGTTATCCTCATTACCAAATTCCACCGCTTAATGCTTTTAACTGGGCCGGAGGGTGGTATCACCATATGTTCTCGCATTTCACGGTAAAGGAGGCGAATGCCTTGCTTCCGTCCACAATTAAGAAATTCAAAGATCTTGTAGTCCTTAAAAACCAGATAATAAAGGCCCAGACCGAAATGGAAACCGACCCGAGGTACATGTCAAGCCTTAAGGATTACATCCTTAAAAAACAGGAATTCAACACCGCGTTAGCCAATTTTTATAGGTCCATCGAGGAGATTGAAAAAACAGGAGTGGTGGTCAAAAGTGTCGAGGAAGGCCTTTTGGACTTCCCCTCGCTAAGGTTTAACGAGGAAATATGGCTCTGTTGGAAGGACGGAGAGACCGAAATCAAGTTCTGGCATGGTAAGGAAGAGGGCTTCAATGGGAGAAAGCCTTTGGATACATTTGATGTCGAAAAGCTCCGATGAACATAATTTTGGATTTTGCAAGCGACCAATATAGCGAAATATAGAGTGAGAGGTTTGTACTCATGATGCTATCAGCCTGGCTACGAGCCATTAGGATAAGGTTCCTCCTAGCCTCAGTCATTGCCGTCTTCCTCGGTCTTGCCATTGACTTGTGGAAAACATCCTCGATTAACCTTGGTTTTGCAGGTCTGACGGTTTTGGGGGTAGTCTGCCTTCATGCAAGCGTTGACCTCCTCAATGACTACTGGGACTTTAAGAGGAGTATCGACCTCGATACCAAGAGAACAAAGTTCAGCGGAGGCACGGGGGTTTTGCCAGAGGGGCTCCTAACCCCCATCCAAGTTTACCGCGCAGGAGTGGTGCTGTTAATACTGGGCGCACTGATAGGATGCTATTTTGTGTACGAGAGGGGGCCCACAATAGCAATAATTCTGGGGTTCGCCGTCGTCTCAATTTACTTTTATTCAACCCGAATAGTAGATTCCGGATTAGGCGAGGTCTTCGTAGCCATCAAGGGGGCGATGATTGTTCTTGGGACTTATTTCGTACAGACTTCCAACCTAGGCCCAGCGCCTGTACTTGCCGGGGTTGTAGCAGGTGTGCTGTCGTCCACCGTCCTCTTTGTGAACTCATTCCCAGACCACGATGCGGACAAATCGCATGGTAGAAAGACTCTAGTAATAATACTAGGAAAAAAGGGGGCCGCAGAAATTGCGTGGGTATTCCCAGTGGTCTCATATGCGATCGTGGCAATAGCTGTCGCCATCCACGTCTTCCCCCTTCTCTCGCTTGCCACCATATGCACTGCCCCCATTGTGGCAAGATTATGCATGTCATTAAGGAGAAGTTTTGATGACGAAGCAGGTCTGGTTCCAGTCATGAGGGGCTTTGTGTCATATGGCAGGATAACCGGAATCATCCTTGTCGCAAGTTTTGTTGTAGATTATTTCATCAGGATATCTCAGTAGGATTAAATCAGTCGATTTGAGACTCATGACATGATTTCAGGATATGCGACGCAAAAGGGAACCTTGGAATTTGCAGCGGGTCACCCAAATGTTGCCAGAACACACTTTAAGGAATTCGACGGCCTTACGCTTTCATCCATAGGGATAGGCACGTATTTGGGAAGCCCCGATGATGCCACAGACGTTCTTGTAAAAGACGCCGTGGTCAAATCCGTGACCCTTGGAACGAATGTCATAGATACTGCCATCAACTACCGGTCACAAAAGGCGGAGAGGTCGGTTGGAAGGGCTCTTGCCCAACTCTTCGAAAAGGGGAAGGCCAAAAGGGAGCAGATTTTCATTAGCACAAAGAACGGTTACGTTACAAACGATGGCGATTCCAAGGAGGAATTTTGGCAAAACATACAGAATACCCTTGTCAAGCCAGGGGTAATAAAGTCGGGCGATATTTCTTCAGGATACCACTGCATGACCATCCCATACCTACAGGATCAGCTAGAGCGAAGCCTAAAGAACTTGGGGCTTGAATGCGTCGACTTGATGTATCTTCACAATGCAGCAGAAGGTCAACTCCAGGACATTTCGAGGGAAGAGTTCATGAAAAGGCTGGCCGAGGTCTTTGGGTTTTATGAGAGGCAGCGGGCAGAGGGAAGGATACGGTACTACGGCATGGCAACTTGGGATTGCTTCAGGGTTCCCAAAGGGCATCCCCAGCATCTCTCAATTTTCGATGTTGCTGAGGCTGCAGCAGTTGCTGGAGGAAACCAGAATGGGTTCAAGTTCATACAGCTGCCGTACAACATGTATTATGATCAGGCCCTCACACTAAGGAACCAAGAGAAGGGAGGCAAGGACCTCACCATACTAGAGTCTGCCGCAATGCTTGGCATTGGGGTTTTCGCAAGCGTTCCGTTAATGCAGGCCAGACTCCTTGGACCCAATGTTCTTCCGGATTTTGGGCAGCTGGCGAAGCCCGCCCACAGGGCGCTACAGTTTGTGAGATCTACCCCCGGCATTATTGCACCGCTGGTAGGTCAAAAGTCACCTTCCCATGTTGACGAAAACCTAGAACTTGCAAAGACGCCCGTTCTGACGGAAACTGAGTTTACAGAACTCGTTAGCAAGTTATCTCGATGAATGCAAGTTTTAAATATAAAAGAAAATCGAACCAAGATATGGCAGTCGTAGACCCAGTCTGCGGGATCGAACTCGATGAAAAATTGGCCCTGGAACACGATTACAAGGGGAAGAAATACTACTTTTGTTGCCACGGTTGCAAACGAATCTTCGTTAAAAAGCCGAACAAGTGGAAAAAAGACTAGATAGGATAGCTTCCACACATCCTGCAAAAGTGAGAGTCCTCGTAAACGGCATACCCGCAATTGGGGCAGCGCGTCTTTGAATCAGCAAGCATTGACGGACTATCATAGGATTTACGGTATATTTCGTAGTAGTAAAGTGCCTCTTTTGTTGCAAGCCTGACGCGGTCCCTTTCCAAGATTGCCTTTGATCTTGCAAGAAAATCCGAGTCTCGCACCAGGCCGTCAAAAAAACCAGAAAGGCCGGCAGTGCCCGAGCCATCTTGCATGGCTGCCTTGTCACGCCAGACGATGGATTTTGGCAAGCGGTCCTCGAATGCCTTTCGCAGTACCCATTTGCCAAATTTCTTTCCGTCTTCCTCGCGCACCTTGAGTTCTGCAGGAATAGACATTGCCACGTCGACGACTCTTTTGTCAAGGAATGGCGTCTGCAGTTCCACTCCAATTGCCGCGGCAATTGATCTTGATGGAAAGTGCATGACCCTCCAAATCCTTGCCAGATCCTCCCGGAGCTCGTCTGGCGACATTCTTTGAAAAAAATTATATCCCGCAAATAGCTCGTCTGCTCCGTCACCGGTCATCACAGACATACATCCGTCCCTCTTTGCCTCTAGCATCGTAAGGTAAACGACTATGTTGTTTCTGACCTCAATCGGGTTGAAGACGCGAAGGATCCTAATCGTATTTTCAACGGCTCCAAGGAGTTCCTCTATCGACTCCGATAGGATGCGGATCCTCAGGCCGTTTAACCCTGCAACAAGCTGGGCATTTACAAGATCTGTCGATGGAAAATCTCTTGTAACCATGGCGTAGGCGGTTGTTTTTTTATCAACATATGTAGCAAGTATCGACGAGTCAAGCCCCCCGGAAAGGGAAATTGAGTCAGCTTTGGCTTTTGTCACCACATCGGAAAGAATTGACTTGATTTCCATGCAAATTTCTTGCAACAAGGCGAAGGTCGTGGAACCAACAATTAAGTCATAACGCCAATAAAGATTAGCTTTAAATATTTTACAAAGGCAAAATTTTGTATGCTTTTACCCTCGGAAATAGAAACAAAGACCCTGATTCCCGCACTCCGGGCAATCCTGGCCAAGAAACTCATTGAGGACCACAAAATCCGAGAGGAAGAGGTTTCAAAGATGTTGGGCGTCACGCAAGCTGCCATTAGCAATTATGTCAGAGGAACAAGGGGTGATCCGGAGCTCATCAACAAGCTTCTCGCAGTCAAGGAGGTTTCTGAAATGATAAACGACATTTGCAGCAACCTTGCATCAAACATGGCATACACCCCCTCAAGCCTGTCCAAATTTATCGGGCTTTGCAACTACATCAAGTCAAGCCTACTCATCTGTGACATACACCACAAACTTGAACCAAACATAGACGAAGCAATTTGCAAGGAATGCGAAAACATGCTGCTCAAGGGTCCGGGCAGTGCGTTCTAGTTCGTCTTCGTTACCACGATCTCAATAACGGATACAAGAGGACCGTTGTTTCCCTGGTTCTCGCTATCTACAGTTATCCTAAGGATCTTTGAGTTACCTTTCAGCATGTTCTCAGTTATCACATTGGCGACTGCTACGGCTACTGGTATGGAATCCCCTCGAGCCCTAAGGATAACCGTTCTATGTTTTACAAGCTCCGTCAGAATATCAAGCGAGCATTCCATCACTGGCTGCTGGTTTATGATTATAAGTTTGCCTTCGTCCTCGCGTGGTTTTCCCTCTAGCTGTACGTTTCCCTCAATTCCGCTCAACAAACTCTATCACACACCAAACTAGGATTCTATTAAAGTCTTATCGACAAATCATCCATCAGTCAAAAAGATCAATCGGTATATTCTGAAAGTCACCGTTTGGCAGGACCCGCCTTATCGTTATTGGTATGACGCGCTTTTCAAGTTCAGTATATGCCAGATCGAGCGAAGTGGCCACTTCCTTTGGAACTTGGATAAATGGCGGAGCTCCAAGCGAAAGCTGCAAGGCGCGCGCGCCCAAGATTCTTGCTTTTTCAAAACGGGTGAGCGTAGGCGGGCCAATCATTATCTTTCCCTTGCCCTCCGTCTCATATTCAATAGGAGTATGGATAGGATCCACTTCAATTACCTCCCTTGCCGCTATAATTTTCTGCAGTCTTTCTTGCTCTGCGATTTCTTCCGTGGAAAGTTCCCTTTTGCCGCGTTTTGTAACTGGTTTTTCTTCCTCCTCAGCTGCCACCTCTACCGTTTCTGTTTCTGGCGGAAGGATTGATTCGGCTGCCTGCTCTTCTTCTGCTTGAACCTCTTCAGTTTCTACACTAGCTTCCTCAGGTTCATCAGACATCAGGGAGTTGGAGAAACAAACGTTATATATTTCATCAGACTCCCTCTCAAAAATGAGTGCAGGGTCGGTATCAAAAATTGAGCTGACACTTTCGCTCAAGGGCAAGGGTCAACTGTCAGTAGAGTTGAAGCGCCACCTGGCACCGAAAACGACAGGGGTCATAATCCGGGCCCTCCCACTTGAAGGAAACGCACACATGATGGGGACCTCCATGGCATTCATGGACACCGCCCTTAACACCGGTGGCGAAAAGATAAGGACGCAGTTTCGGAAGGGCGATGTAGGGTTCATGGCTTCAAACGGTTCCATCTGGTTTTTTTTGGAGGACTCGAGGCAGACCAAACCAATGACGCTTATTGGAAAAATATCGTCAAACCTGCAAATCCTATCCGATGTAAAACCTGGCGATGTACTTTCCTTGGCTCAGGCCGGGACGTAAATGTGGTGACCGCTGTATCCGCCTATCCTTCTAATTGATCCTTGCTTTAGCAGGTTTAGCAGGAACGCGTTTGCCGCCGAGACCTTCACGTTTGTTTGCCTTGATATCTCTTGAACTGTAAAGACCTTGGCATTTTTTATGAAATTCAACGCTTGCTGTTCGTCAACTATTACCGAGATTGTAGTCTTGGACTTCTGCTCTTTCTTGTCCTTCTTCTGCCCCCCTTCCTTCTTTGATGCCTCGGCTGTCTGCGCTTTTTCCGCTTGTGCAGGTGACTTTTTCTTCGCTCCGCCCATGGGAAAATCCTCCTTCTTCCTACTTATAAACGAACAATAGGTTCACAAATTCTAAATACGACTGAAATTTGGGCACCATTATGGGCCTCGATGTAATCGAAGAAAAAAATCTCAGCGACATAATCACATACGCCCTGGATTATCCAAAAATGGTATTGGCAGAGGCCAGAACCCTCCCCGCTTCCTCCAACCTTGAAGATTTCGCCTACGGAATATACGTGGGATACATCTGCGGGGTTTTCTTTGATGGCTTTCTTCAGAGGAACAAGAGGTATCTTGACACAGAAGAGGCTTCGGACTTTCACAGTGTCATCCTAAAAAGGACGCCGGAGATCCGGTTGAGGATAAAGGCGCACCTTAGGCTATAACTCAACCTTTTATTCCACAGCATGCAAAAATTGTTCGTATGAAATTCTCGCTTGTGGCAGAAACTCTAGGATACATGGAAAACACCACAAAGAGGACGGAGCTGACCAAGCACCTAGTGGATTTGTTCAAGATTACTCCGCCGGAAATAATTTCAAAGGTGGTGTACCTCCTGCAGGGAAAGCTCAGGCCTGATCATGAAGGAATAGAGGTAGGGGTTGCTGAAAAATTAGCAGTAAAGGCACTTTCCAAATCCGCGGGCATTCCAGTTACCAAGATAGAACACGAATACATGAAGGCCGGAGATTTTGGGCAGGCTACCGCGACGGTATTGGGACAAAAAACCCAGACCACGTTTCTCAAGGAGGATATTACTGTTGAAAGGGTTTATGATACACTTTTCAAGATTGCCGAGTTGAAGGGCGGCAAGTCCCAAGACATGAAGATGAAGTACATCTCAAGCCTGCTAAACGATGCCAGTCCCGTGGAGGGAAGGTTCATTGCAAAGATAATTACTGCAAACCTGCGGCTCGGCATAGCCGATTTTACCATTCTTGATGCATTATCAGTCGCATTTACAGGTACCAAGGAAAACAGACCCAAGCTAGAACACGCATACAACGTTTGCAGCGACTTGGGCAGGGTGGCAAGTGCAGTTGCAGGAGAAGGCTTTGAATCACTCAAGGGTTTCCAAGTTTCTGTCTTCAGCCCAGTACGCCCCATGCTTGCAGAGCGGGTTAAAACCCCTGCCGAGGCTAGAGAGAAAATGGGACACCAGTTTGCTGCAGAGTACAAGCTTGATGGGGAGCGTGTCCAAATCCACATAGGAAACGACAAGGTGGTCTTATATTCTCGTAGCCTTGAGAACATTACCAATTACTATCCAGACATCGTGGAAAAAATTACCAAGTCTGTAAAATCAGGCAAGATCATACTTGAGGCCGAGGCTGTAGCGGTAAACGAGGAGACGGGGGAATTCCTGCCCTTTCAAGAGCTCATGCACAGGCGGAGAAAACACAACATTGCAAAGGCTGTCAAGGAGTACCCGATAACCGTCAACCTTTTTGACATCATGTTTGTTGACGGTGCTAGTTGCCTGGACATGACATATGCCGAGCGCAGGAAAACCTTAGAGCGAGCCGTCAAGGAAGATGCTTTTTCCAGAATAATGCCCATGACCATTGTAACAACGGATGACGAGGTTGAGGACTTTCTGGAAAATGCAATAAACTCGGGCTGTGAAGGGCTCATGCTAAAGCAATTGGATTCGCCCTACAGAGCAGGTGCAAGGGCTAGCAACTGGCTGAAGCTAAAGAGGGAATACAGAAATGAGCTGGGAGACACTCTTGACCTTGTTATTGTAGGTGCATTCTATGGACGAGGAAGGAGAACCGGAAGATATGGAGCATTGTTGCTTGCAGCATATGACGAGGATCAAGACAAGTATCCAAGCATCTGCAAGGTTGGAACTGGCTTTACCGATGAGAGTTTGGACCAAATATACCAAATCCTGTCCGACAAGATAGTTGTCAAGAAAGACCCAAGGGTGGACACAAGCCTGGAGGCTGACGTGTGGTTTGACCCGGAGATAGTAATAGAGATTGTGGCCTCAGAGATCACGCTCAGTCCCATCCACAGGGTTGCCATGGACGGGATTAGGAAAGGCAGCGGGCTTGCCCTACGTTTTCCAAAATTTACGGGAAAGATACGGTTTGAAAAGACCCCGGAAAACTCCACCGGCGTTAAGGAGGTTGTTACGATGTACAATAGCCAGAAAAAAGTAGTTCAGGGCGAGAAACAATTCTAAGACGACATATTAGGAAGCCTTTTACGTAAGGATTATTAGCTGCCGGCATCAAGTAAAACGCCTAGATGTACAGCGGGGAACTTGAAGTTCAGGCAAAGAGAAAGGCGCTTGCCGTTTTGCAGGATGAAATCAACAGGATTCTCAACGCAGTCAGAGATCTCTCCTCGCTCCCGGACTTGATAATAAAGGCAGACAAGTCCGAGGTGAAACAGGTTCTAGAGCGAATCAAGAACACCGAGGACGAGGTGGAGGCCCTCCGCAGGAAGATAACTCGTGAGATTGCCGACGTCGGAGGACTCATGATGAACAGGGAAAACCTGCTGAATACAGCATATACCATGGACGAGATTTCGGGCTATATTACCGGCATTGCCTTCAAACTTTCCAATATCAAGGGAGCCACCCTCAAAAAGGAGAAGATAGAGAAGGACTTGGGCGAGCTAATAGAACAAGCAGTCGACCAAATCTACAAGATAAACGAGATTGTCAGGGCACTAGGCGGAAATGCAACGGTTGCAATAGATCTTGCCCACGAGGCACAGAAGATAGAAAGAGCTGTGGATGAAAAATACCGCGCCTTGACAATAAAGGTCCTAGACGAGGTCACCACCACCAAGGAACTAATGCTCCTAAAGGATGTTGTAGAAGGGATAGAGGAGATGTCCGACAAATGCCTCCAGGTATCTGATTCGTTCATTTTGCTGGCATTGAGCCTATAACGTCATATCATCATTTTCTCTTTTTTTGACACACAACACTAAAATCGATTGCCTTGATTACCAAATTTGGTTTGAAAGGCGAATTAATAGAGAACAGAATAATCATTTGGAATCTTGACGATTCGAGGTCTCTGTTTGTAAGCGGCTATTATGGAAAGCCAATAGGCATTACAAAGCCCAAGCCAGAAGACATCAACGTACCCCTGATTCTTGATTTGATTGAAGGGTATTATCTTCTTGAAAAATCAAGGCTCAAAATTTACCGTGCAAAAAAGCAGGTCACGACTAAAGAGATGCTCGAGATATGCAGGCGCGAACACCATAACTTTGACAAAAAATACTCGGTCTACAAGGATTTCAGGGACAAGGGATACATCGTAAACCCCGGGATAAAGTTTGGTTGCGATTTTGCCGTATACCAAAAGGGTCCCGGCATAGACCACGCCCCCTACCTAGTCCAAGTTTACAATTCCTCAGATACCATGTCTGCCACGAGCGTAGTGCTGGCAGGAAGGCTGGCAACTACGGTGCGAAAACAGTTCATCTTGGCAGTCCCCAAGGGCAGCAAGATCGACTGTCTAGCCCTTGATTGGTGGAGAGCCTAGAGGTTTTTTCTGATGTGCGAGGCTATCCTGTCATAGACCTCGAATAGATCCTTTGTTATGCCAAGATCCTGGCTGCTCTTCCACTTGCCGTGGATCCTCATCCCATTTTTGGTCGGTTCGACCCAGATGAAGCTGTCCTTGTAGGGAAGCTTGAGGATCATGGCTTTGAGGTCGGCATCGGAATTGAGCGAGCCCGCAAGCTCTCCTCCCACCCACTCCACGTCTGTCGCTTTTTTTCCTGCGAAATGCCCGGCCGTCTTGACGCGGGTTCTTGCTATAAAGTCATCAAAGTTTATGGGATTTTGTGCTTTGACAATGAAATGGGCTTGGTACCTGTCCTGTGCGCCCCATGGAAGAGGGTTTAGGTCTTGTGCCATACTCAACCCTTTTGAATAATCTGGATCACGTCAATATTGCTGCCCTTTACCGCAATGCAGCCGTGGTTTGTGACCATGGCTGGCGAGTGGGAAAAATACTTTGAATAATAGTCGCTTTTTTCAACTTCATCTGATTCAAACTGCTTGGGTTCTGCGCTAACCCCTATCTTTTCAAGCAATTCGCAGTACTCGTTTCTTTTGTTCTTCTTTGAAAAGGTGTCAGGCTCGGTATCGTGCATGCCGGAGGGTGAAATTGACCCACAAATAAATATTCTTTTGTAGAATTCTGCAGGGTATTAACGGGATCTCATCGGACTGGGCGAACTTGGGAAGCACTAGCATATACAATTTTCATTGAGAGTCTATCTCACTTCCTCCATGACCACTTGAACCCTTTGCCCATCACTCGTTTTCTGAACGGGTGTTATGAGCAGCCCGGAACCAGAAAATACGCCGGTGCAGGTTCCCATGAGATCACTAGTGAACACGGCATGGCAGCCCTTTCCCGAATACTGTTTTAGGTGATTAGGTTCGAGCTTGCCTGATGCGACATCATCATATACAAAGGAAAGGTTCAGAGGATTCCCTCCGCTTGTAAGAACCTCATAATGAAAAGAAGACGCAGTTCCAAAGGTACAGGTCGGAATGACAATCTGGTTTCCCGAATCTAGAACATATGATGAATCGACGGGGGCATAGCTGGCATCAGATACGTCAGGATACATAACACTCGAGACATTGGCGGAATGCAGGTGTCCCAATGCGTGACCTATTTCATGCTCCAGCAATGAAGTTACGAATCTAGAATCATAGCGGTGCCATGTTCCGCCACATCTGCTGTCTCCCAAACCCACGGTAACCGAGCGCTTGTCAACAACATATGCAGAAAAGGGGCCATCCAATTCATGTGCCCACCTGATTGTGATCGTCGAATCCCCCGAGTCTGGTACTTTTGTGAATTTCACATGATCGGATCTTTCCCAATATGACATGGCATTGTCCAGCATGGTGCCAAGCGGGAAAGATTTGTCAGTTAGCGGTTCGACGTAAAGGTAGTAATCTCTTTCGCCACTTGGGAATTTTTCTGAATAGTTGCTTGAGGGTCCCCTTCCTTCCACCCCTGGCATGGAACAGGCCAGAGCCAACATCAAAAATACGGCCGGTAAAATGGCTAGCCTCAAACCCATGGATTTGGGATGGGTTCGAGTCGGATAAAGGAATTGTTGTTTAATCCCAAAAACTTCTTCACAAAGGCTGTTTCGCATGTTCACGCCTGATATTCAAGTCTGATATTCTGCTCCCGCTATAATAGGGTCTTTTTAGCTTATTTTTTCATTGGACCGCCAGAAGAAAAGGCATTTCCTAGCTCTAAGCTACCTTCTAGTGGCAATCATGGTGGTTTCGGCATTTTGGAACTCCGGCATTCATGAAGTTTCCGCACAACAAGCCTTTACCTCACACACCGAGCTTCTCAAGGAATTGATGAGCTGGCATTTTTACAACATGACGTTTAGCCAGTATACTTTCAATAATGGCATGCGCGTCATGGAGGGTCCCTCTGGACACTCGTTGAAATTTGACGGTAAACAGGACTATGTTATTTTGGAAAGTCCGAGTCCTGAGAAACTATCAGGGCTTGAGGTTTCTGCCCTGGTAAAGCCCAATTACAACATTACCTCGAGTCAGTTCACAATCTTGAGCGCTCAGGATTCGTTTTCATTCTACCTAAAAAAACATGATTTGGCCTACTATGCAGGGTATAGCGTATTTGACGGCTCTCAGTGGCACGTCGTCGAATCAAAGACACCCATAGAGGCAACATGGACCAACGTCACTGGAATTTTTGACGGAAGATCATTGAGTATTCTTGTAAATGGTGCAATGGACAATTCTGAGATCATTGCCAACCCAAACGTTTCCCCCTCACCATACCCACAAATCGAGTTTTCCAAAGATCCATTCCTCATAGCGGCAGAGGAGTCATCGGGGTCTTATACAAACCTCTTCTCTGGGCAGATTGACGAAGTTACGGTTTTACCCCACCTGGCGGCCGTTGGTAGGATTGTCATTTCTTCAAGCAATGCCACCATGGGAAATATTACAGGGTCTGCTCCTAACAATTTCACCGCCATCAACTTCACCTCGCAAGTAAGAAACGCCACAACTCCGAGCAATGCCACATCTCCTCCCTCCGGCATAGGTCCAATAATGCCATCCAATCTAACAGCGGTTCCCTCAAACCTAACTTTTGTTCCTTCCAACCAGACACAAATGGCAAATCTCACGACCCTGCCCTACCCTGGAAGTCTGCCATCCCTCCCGCCCCCAAGTGTGGGTCCGGCCACCATGCCAATTATTGCATTTCACTTTGCTCCAAATTCCATACCAAGTTCCAACACCAGCGGAAATGTCTCCTATGCCTCTGGCATGGATGGAACGGCGTTAAGATTGGATGGAACGTCATACATATTCCAGAATGTTCCAACCACAAACAGCCTCGGCAACTTGACAGTTTCTGCATGGGTAAAACCACAATACGGAAACGGCGGTGGTGTTTTGACTGTCCTAAGCAAGAAAGACTCCTTCAGCCTAGCAATTGCAAATGACTTGGAAAACCAAAGCACTGCTGAGTTCTCTGTCTACGACGGCATGCACTGGCACACCGTAAGTTCAATCTCTTCGATCCCGGAGGGTTGGACCCATTTGTCGGGAGTATTTAATGGAACTGCCATCAGCATTTACGTAAACGGCACTTTAGAATCAGCAACTAAGGTAAGCAAGATAGGCATATCGCCCACCGGGCAGCTCGAATTAACACCCGTCGGTGTTTTGCAGTCCAATGAAGACATCCTGATCGGCGCGGAGGACAGAGGTGCTGCAACACCCCAAAACCTCTTTACTGGATTAATAGACGAGGTTGCGCTCTACGACACCTCAATGAATTCCGTGCAAGTTTCGTCGCTTTACCAAAGTCTTGCCTCAGGAAAATTTGCATCTCAGGCTTCCGTGCTGCCCCCTCCGGTGCCAATGCCTGTCGCATCTTTGAACTTCACCGAAAAGACAATCAACCCCAGCAACACATTTGGCGAAGTCCAGATTTCAAATAACGGCATAAACGGGTCATCGCTGAGGCTGCAGGGTAGTGGCTTTGTTTCCAAGAACATAACTGCCACCAATCAAGTTTCAAACCTCACCCTTTCTGCATGGGTAAAGCCAAACTATGAAGAGGGATCGGCTGAGTTTACAGTCCTAAGCAAAGAAAACGAATTTTCATTATCCATTCACAAAACCGTGCCGCCCGCAAGGTTTGCGGAATTTTCCATCTATGATGGGATCCAGTGGCATTCCGTCGAATCAAAGACGATGATCCCAGAGTCTTGGACCCATCTAGCCGCAACCTTCAATGGCAGCGCAATAAGCATCTATGTGAACGGGACAAACGAGGGCACGGTTCCGGTAAGCACCATAGGGATCACGTTTAGTGGTGAACTGAGGACCAAAACGGTTCAAAATATCCAGTCAAATGCAAGCGTCCTCATAGGAGCAGAAGAGACAAGAAAGGCAAACCAGATAACAATCAAGGATCTCTTTGGAGGAGAGATAGACGAAGTAAATGTATACAATTCCCTTCTTTCACCAACCGAAATTCAGCAACTCTACAACACCGGCTCAAGTAGACTTTCCCAACAATCACAGTTCGCGGTTCCGGCCGCACCGATAAATGGGACGGTCCCTATACTCGAAAACGTCACCGCGTCAGACAACGTTACCATTTCAGCCAACGCAACCAATCCGTATAATGCAACCCTTCCCACCCTGCCATCCAATGCAACTACGCCTGTCCAAATTGAAACATCGACTGTGGCTCCAGGAATCACGCTATCACAAGGAAAGACATCAATCAACCATCCAGTGGTATGGACGGAGCAGGTAGTTCTTGGCAACCAAACACAGAACATGATAATTGAGATGCCGGCTGATGCCCAGTTCATATACTTGGCCTCAGAGCACGGGAATAAAACTAACGTCCTTTATGACAACCTGAGTAATTCCAGTTCGAGGTTCAAGACTTCACAAAACCTTTCCGGCAATAATACTTTAGGGATCTCAGATAACAAAGGCCTATCAGAATCAGGTCTCGTAAAATCAAGATTTATGGGTACTTCCTTGATCAACGTAATCCAGAAGACGGACAACCAGACAGGTTTTGCAGTACCATTTGGAAGGCAATCCATTCCGGTTGCTTCCTTGACCCGGTCATTGCCTCAAATGGTTCAGTCCAACATCCCAACAAAATTCCTCCTCGTCAATGGATCCGCCAGCAGCTATGACATAGTTTACGTGACACAAGCCCCACAGACCATTGAAAGGAATGTTTCGACAGCCACTAGGTTTGACAAGCTCGTTACAGTTGAGCAAAACTCCTCGTTGCATTATACCAATGTCACGGCATTTTCATCCATATCCGAAGACATGGTCAAGAAGGGAGCCCACTACAGGCTGTATTGGCTGGCAAATGGTTCAAACATCGATGTTACAAGCGACCCAAGGTTTCACGTAACCCTCCTGGATACAAATAACAACGGCATTCCTGACCAGATGCAATGGATCGTTCCGCATCTATCGCTGCAGCAGTTCGAGATAGTAGCCCAGGTAAACGTGATAAATGTCCAGTCATATCCCATGGTAGGCGGAGACTGGACAGTTTACTTTAACACAACTGGCACGGCAGACCTCAACATCACAGCAATTAATGGCACAACGTTTGGAAGTTTCCCGCCCTCAGACCTCAGGTTCCTTGGACTAAGCGACGGCATATCATCCCTCACGCCCACTATGCAGGGAAATTCCATAATTATTCACAATTATTCAAGCAACAACACAGGGTTTGAGACCTCCCGTGTCATGACTTTTGGGTCGCACCACCTGATGTTTCAGTTTGGCAATTCGGTGGCGTACGCAAACAACAATGCCTTTGCAAGCCAGGTTAACGTCATCCTCCCGCTTGGCCTCGTCCTTGACAGCAATGGAAACTTTTTCGTTGCCACGGCTACTGACAACGTCGTAAAATTCGACTCGGCAGGCTCTGTACAGTTCAACAAGACATCGACTGCCGCCTCTGGCGTCGCGGTAAACAGCACGGGGTTTGTCTTCGTATCTGACGCGCAAAACGATGTAATACATGTACTTGATTCCTCTGGAAACCCCATAGCCTCGTTCGGAGGTGGAAACTTGTACATCCCTACAGGGGTGGCGGTAGACTCCTCAGACAACATCTATGTCGCAGACACAGGACATGACCTTGTAAAGAAGTTTAGTCCTGCTGGAACATTGCTACAAACATTCGGCAGCGGCACTGGAGCGGCCGAGGGTTACTTTACAGGCCCCATGGGCATCGCGGTGAACAGGACAGGATATGTCTACGTAACGGACACAGGGAATAACAGGATAGAGGTTTTCAAGCCAGATGGAGGTTTCCTAGGTTCATTTGGATCAACTGGAAGTGGCTCAGGTCAATTCAACAGCCCCATTGGAATAGCCATCGACAGCCTTGGCAATGTATACGTAGCAGATACAGGAAACGACAGAATCGAGAAATTTACCCCTGCAGGAACCTTTCTTGAATCGTTCGGCTCAGGACCCGGCATCGCTGGAAACCAGTTCGACGGCCCTATAGGGATTGCTGTAGACACCAGCAATGGAATCTATGTGGCAGATTCGAACAACGACCGAATTTCGAAATTTAACCCAGACGATGTAGGTTTAACTGAGAGCCTTGGTTTGGATGATAGCGCCTTTCATGCTTACCTTTCAAGGGTTAACTTGGCAGAGTCTTTCAGCCTTAATGACAGCGCAACATATGCAAGAATGAATTCAACTGTGTCCTTGCCAGAATCCTTTGGGTTCAATGACAGTACCATCAACGTGAGCAAGAGTTTTGTCCAAGACCTACCCGAGTCGATGAACAGCAGTGATGTGGCACGCGGTGGGTATTCAGGGCTGATGACCATACCCGAGTCGATGAACAGCAGTGATGTGGCAGGCAGGGGATATGCCGGATTGATGACGATACCCGAGTCGATGAACAGCAGTGATGTGGCAGGCAGGGGATATGCCGGATTGATGACGATACCCGAGTCGATGAACAGCAGTGATGTGACAAAGGGCTACCATGAGACCATAACTACTGTAACAGAGTCGATGAGCAGCAGTGATGTGGCGCGCGGCGGGTATTCAGGGCTGATGACGATACCCGAGTCGATGAACAGCAGTGATGTGGCGCGCGGTGGGTATTCAGGGCTGATGACGATACCCGAGTCGATGAACAGCAGTGATGTGGCAGGCAGGGGATATGCCGGATTGATGACGATACCCGAGTCGATGAACAGCAGTGATGTGGCAAAGGGCTACCATGAGACCATAACTACTGTAACAGAGTCGATGAACAGCAGTGATGTGGCACGCGGTGGGTATTCAGGGCTGATGACGATACCCGAGTCGATGAACAGCAGTGATGTGGCACGCGGTGGGTATTCAGGGCTGATGACGATACCCGAGTCGATGAACAGCAGTGATTCCAGCACTGTCTCGCATCTTATGGCAGTAAAGGTCACGGAATTGCTAGGAGTGTCGGAATCGCAAACAGCCGCATCTAATCTACGTCCGGATCAGCAACTTGTGGATAACGCTCAAACTAAGATCACAGTTACGGCGCCCAAGCCAAATCTTGTTATAGTCAGCAATACTGCCTCACTTTCAACCATATCTATACCGTCAACCGTGCCCGTCTCCACGGTGGATTATTCGCGAATAACATCTTCAGGTACCACCTCGATTGCTACATCACTTAACATCACCAAAGACATCAATGGGGATGGCAAACCTGAGATCATTGTTACCATACCGGCAACCACATTATCTGGTCCGTCATGGGATGGCATCATAAAACTTCCGGCACTAAACAATACAATAGCACTTGCACTGCCTGCGCCTTCAGGACAAGTGGCAAAGCCAAACATCATCATGGAGATAGGCTCGCCAGTCGGCGTTACATTCAACAAGGCAGTCAGAATCCAGTATGTCGGCCAAGCAGGATACCATGTAGGATTCTTCCACTCACCGCCCGAGGTAACAGAGATTACATCAACCTGTAATGCCGATGACCAGACTACAAACGATGCCCTGCCAGCTGATGGTAGTTGTAAGATTAACGTGGGTTCTGACTTGGTTGTGTGGACGAAACACTTCACAGGATTTGCGACTTGGAAACTCGGTGTGGCTCCTGCTCCTCCTGCGCCGCCAGTAGTGGCGCCCGGCGGGGGATATGCCACAGGAGTTACGATATCAGGGGCCGTGGGAGCAGCAGGACTTGGTGGAACGATAACTCCAAACCTCACCTTATACCAGGTAAGTTACGACGTATGCAACCAATACAAGACAGAACTGGTCGTCGGTAGCAAGTCACAGGCATTGCCAGATGTCTTACTCCGAACGCCCATAGGCATAGTTGATGCAAGCGTTTCCCCCTTACAGCCTTATGCCACCCTGCAAAACCTGACCCAGCAATTCATCACAGTATATGATGCGCCTCTAAGGCCAGACTTCAAATCGTTCAATTTGCTTATCAGGGATGCAAATGGAACAGACTACATAACATCTAGAGTTGACATTACAAAATGTGAGGATACCATAAGCTATGCCGAGATTCCAGAAGTTGGCAAGTATTCACCCATGGCGCCAAAAGTATTTGATGTAAGATTCCAAGTAGGAAACCAGTCAGAGGCGCCTGCGGCTAATGCCACTACACAGTACGTATCAAACGAGACAATTTCCCTGTCAGGCATAATTTACAGCCCTACGCCTGTTGACCGCTCTGAAATCAGGTTCGTCCAAGCTGGGCAGAACGAGACAGGATACGCAGCCGCAAGAATGAATGTAAGTGCCACCAACATGTCAAACATTTACGTCGTTTCGGCATCCATTCCAAGGAGCCAGATGCCAGAACCCGGGATGACATACTGGATCTGGGCACGAAACACCGACCAGATCACTGCAGAGTCTGACAGATATTCGATTGGAGTGATGCCAACATTTGCGATAAATGGAACAGTAGGGTTCGAGATGAACCAAAATGTTGCAGAAGGCAGCGTCCAAAGCCCGACCATATACGTCCAGAATAATGCAAACGGCACCATGTTTGGCACGGTGTCACTGGTAGTAAATGGCACCGTAGTATCGTCCTATGCAAACCAGTTGTTTGACAGGGGGACATCAGCATTGCAGCTTGATTGGACCGTGCCAAGGACATTGGCCGCCATGTCTTATCCTGTCCAAGTGCAGGCCCAGTTCTACAACACCACAATTACGTCAGGAATCTCAAACATAGATACATATCCTATCACCATGTCAGTTCCACTGTCAAGCCTCACATCAATACAGGATGTCATAGGAACAGATGGAAGTCACACTGCAAGCCCGCATATGATGTACTCGTCATTTTACAATACCGGCAACCTCACCTTCACTGTGATGGCGCCAGATGGCACGTGCCTGATTGGACCTACAGGCTGTCTTGTATCAAACTCAACCTACAGCCAGTCTGCAAGATTTGTTACGGTGAACGCAGGGAACCAGTCTTACGACATCCAGTATCCAGGCACCCAGTCCCCCATACAGAGGTTCACGGTTACCTCTTCAGACCCCCTAGTTGGGCCGTGGAAGATAACCATACAAAAGGATGGGATCGAGCAGGCAAGCTTGGAAGGAACTACCATGTTGAAGGTGAAATTCCTAAGGGAGCCAGCGCCGCTAGTCTCAGTCCTCCCACCATAGAAGCCACCTAGATGCCATGTCATGGCTGATCATTAGGCCTGAAAACCTACTTTGTCCTTCACATGTTTTCTGCCAAATTTCAACATATCTGGGCATGTCGAGAGTAGTGAAGGGTAAAACACCACCTTAGTGGCAGTATTAATCTTGGTGTTTACCACCATTGTACTGTATTCGGCAGAGGGCTGGGATCCAAAAGCAGGCCGTTTCCACAACAGATCAATGGTCTAAGCGCAATCCCGGACCCATCTTCGGTTTTTCAGGCAGTTTCAGGTAAAAATGCGGCCAATGGCTACGCCGGGCTTGATATCAGTCTTCAAATCACAAACAGCCCAAGATGGGCGGCGGCGCAAGTAGCAATTCTTTTCAGATAAATGGGGATACGGTAGCAGATTATGTCTGGAGCAAATTTGTGGTAGCAACAGGTACCGCAGGATTATCTCAAACATCATGCCTTATGGAAACAACTGCTAGTGCACTAGATTAGTTGCAATGAGGGAGTCCAGCTCGCCTAATAATGTTGATCAAGGGATAAAATGGTCGGGTCAAACCAATGCCGCCACCGTAGCAACTGCTCCCCTCATGTTACAAGGAGTGTGCGATTGGTCGGCACATTCACAAATCACGAGTCTCAAGGTTTTCACCACCAATACAGCAAGGACCTTCAACGCTGGCAGTTACATCTATGTCTACGGCTCATAAGCCAGCAGTCGGCATTTCCTGACGAACGGCACGAAATAAACGGTCGGTAAATTTTTGAATCGCATTAGCGAATAAAGAGCCGGTGACGTTTTTCTAGGGCAAGGGACGAATTTAATGACAAGTCACAATTGATGAAATCCTATTTAATGGTGATATTTTCTAGGTGATTAAATTACCACCCTCGAGACAAACGTACAATCGAATAAATAGTCCAAAATTATGCCAAATCTTGTCGTGCTAAAGTTCCAGAACAAAATTGTAGTAGTAACAGGGAGCGGTACTGGGATAGGAAAGGCCATAGCGATCAAATTTGCAGAAAACGGCGCAAACATTGTCATTTTGGGAAGGAGGAAGGAACCGCTGGAGGAAGCCGCGAAGGAATTGCAACAAGTAATTGACAAGGCAGGAAGCGGTGCCTTTGTCAAGATTTTTCCGGGTGTTGATGTAAGCGACGAGGATGGAGTTTCAAGGATGTTCGAGGACCTGAAAAAGTCCCATGGAACCGTAGACATTGTAGTCAATAATGCCGGCGTTTCAGGGCCAGTCACGTGCTTCCCAAACTCACCAATAGGCGACTTCAAGAGCACAGTAGCCATACACCTCACAGGCACCTTCTGGACATCGGCCCAGGCAGTGAAAGCCATGAAACAGGGGAGCAAGATTGTTACAATTTCCACATTCTTTACCGAGGAGAGGCCTTTTGAACAGAGGCCATACAGGTTCAGGAGCCCCTACACTGCCTCGCAGGGGGCAAAGAACCGACTGGCAGAAGCCATGTCTTGGGAGCTTACAGACAAGGGGATCATATCAATTGCCACAAACCCGGGCCCTGTTCACTCCGATAGGATATACAAGACGGTCTACCCAAAGGCCGCGGCGGAATTTATGCGGGTAAGCGGTTTTGAAAGCCTCTCATCCGAAGAGGTCGAAGAGGTAAACAACGACATACTCCCTCTGCTCGGAGAGGACGACAAGACAGTCAAGGACGGGATATCGCAGGCGGCTACAAAAATTGCAAAGACAAAATCAATAACATCAGATACCGAGATCCAAAAATTGACAACAACAATTGCCGGCCTCCTGTCAAAAATACAGCAGATTGCAGAGAAGGTCCAGAACAATACAAGCAAGATGATTGCAGACGAGCAGTTCCTTTCCCAGCAACAGGTAGCAGAAACTGTTCTGATGCTCTGTGATGATAACATCTCAAAAATTCTAAACGGCAAGGTGATTCCAGGCGACAGGGTTTTTTATCCTGTAAAGCCACACATCGCATGTTCCATACCTGAGACGAAGTCCGATTACAATTCCAAGGTCGTCCTGTTCGTGGTGGATGCCACAGAAGAATCCGACGTAGCAAGAGTGGAACACATTGCACAGAGCATAGAAAACAGCGGTGGAAAGACAGTCATCCTCATCTCAAAGACCAGCATAAAACAGGCTGAGGAAAGATTGTCCAAGTTCCACTCCCATGTAATGGACATTACAAGCCAGGAAAACATGAAAAGAATGCTAAACACCGCAACCCAAAAGATAGGGCCGATAAACGCAGTAATCTATGTCACAGGCAAGATCCCGCAGATGTCGAAACTTGTCGAACTTTCAAGACAGCAGTGGGACGGGCTTGTTGACAAATTCATAAACACTCCCGCGTCCGTTTTGCAAGAGGTCCTGGGAAGATACGTGCCAGGCGGTGCAAAGAATCCCCCGCTTTTCAAGGATAAGGAGGGTACCATCATAGTCATAGGGCCTGACATGCCGTCCGGAGGCAAGGTTACCGGAAGGGACAGGGCAAAGGTCGAGGTATTCCGAGGCGCCCTCAGGCCTTTTGCCACCACAGTAAACCAAGAGCTCAGCGACGTCCTCAAATCAAGGATAAGGATACACCTAATACTACCAGGAAGCGTCGACGGCACAGAATCCAGCAATGCTAGGATCCTAAACGCCGTAAACTTTTTCAGTTCCGGCAGGGCGACTCAAAATTCCGAGGTAATATACTACCCCGACGAAACGCGATCCTGATGAAAAAGTTTTCACAAATAAGCGTCGGGGACGAGTTTTTTTCAGAGTGCACTTTCAGCCCGCAAGATCTAGACTCACATCTTTCATTTTCCGGGATTAAAAACGTCGTCTACGAGAAAGGCTCCGATGATGGGCAGGGTAAAATGGTTTCAGGAAGGGCAATACTAGCAAGGATGGAAGGCGAATTTACAAGGCTTGATGAGATGTACGGAAACCTCCTAATATTTTACGGCGTCGATGGAGACCCCGCCTGGAATGGGAGACAGACGAGGTTTCTCAAGCCGGTTCTAACAGGTGAACGGGTCAGGATAAAATTCACCGTGTCGGACAAGAGGGACTTGAATAACGATTTCGGTCTGATTTCCATCGATTTTGAGGGATTGGACGACGGAGGAAGGACGGTCCTAATCTCGAAGCGGAATCTCTACCAGATGAAAAAAGAACCGCCGGCGGGGTAAGGTGGATCTGTCAATGAGTCTTAGCAGGAGTGTTGAAAGCGTCCATGAAGAGCTTTGCAGAGGTTATCGCAAGGATTGCGGTCACAAGGATACGCAGCTTTGACTCGCTAACCCGTAGCGAAATCCTGCTCCCTACAATCCCTCCTGCAAACGCTCCTGCCGACAGCAACCCTGCCTCCATATAGTTGGGGTGGCCAAGCATCGAGTGCACAACCATTCCAGATGCCGCTGCAAACATGAGTATGAACTGCGACGTCGGGGCTGCAAGTTTCATGGCCAGGCCCATTGCCACAACCATGAGCGGGACAAAAACGGTTCCGCCCCCTATCCCAAAAAGGCTCGATATGATCCCCGCAAAAAAACTCGCCCCCACCGCAAGCACCATCATTTGCTTCGATAGGTTGTACTCCCTTGGTTCCATCTTCCTTCTCGAGTAGATGTAAACGCTTGATGCAACAAGCACCATCCCAAAGAGCAGCTTGAAAGTCGATGCCGCGATTTCGTCTGAGATGTATGCCCCCAGGACAGTGCCCGGGATTGAGAGTAGTGCAAGCTTGATTCCCAGCGAGTAGACTATTCTTCGTTGCCTAGCATATGAGAACGTGGATGCAACTGCATTGCAAAAGGCGGCAAAAAGGCTGTCGCTTGCTGCAAGCGTCGGCGAAAATCCTACAAACGTCAGCGAAGGCACGATTACAAACCCTCCTCCGAGCCCAATCATCGATCCAAGAACCCCAGCAACGAACCCAAGAGGCACTAGCCAGAGACTATCAAGCAATCCAGGTACCAAATCCGCACGACCTTGTGTTATGTGATTCCGTCAACCCTAATCAACCAACCGCATGGGCATTATTTTGCCACAAGGAGCTTCCAGAGGTAACCCTGGGCGTTGGTGGTAAGTTCAATCTCAAAGTGCTTTCCTCCCAATGGCACAGCATGTGTGGTGCTGTTCGGTTGCTTTCCCTTGAGTTGGAATGCGCGAAGGGCATCCATCATGTCTGAAAGCGTGGCATATCCACCAGGCTTCTCCTTTGCCCAGCACTGACAAACGGTCTCATTCATGACGTCGCCAAAGAGAGTCTTGATATCCTTATAGTTCTCAAAATTAGGGTCAGAGAGAGCTGTGGCAATAACGAGCACTGGTGCGATTGGTGATCCTATCATGTTCAAGTTTCCAAGAAAATTCCCATGCTCGTCCCTGATTTCAGTGGAAGTGCAGTATTCAATCATAGCCTGTTTGGTTTGGTTTGCAAGGAAGTTACAATGGGATGTGATATCACCAGGGGTGCTAAGCTTGATTGGCTTTGACATGTTTATCCCCTGCGTTATCAACTGGCCCTTGAGGTCAGAATTTATTGTTTCATATGGAAAGTCAAGCGTATATGCTGCAAGCGGATCATTAGGGACTGTAACCGTGGGTCCGGCATTGAACTGGAAAAATACAAGTATTGCGGCAACGGCGACAGCTGCGGCACCCGCTCCAGCATAAACATATTTCTTGGATTTCACGGTATCCAAAGTTTTTCATGCTTTAATAAAGGAATCTGGCAACTCATGAATCTTAATTAATACCAGTATGCGTTTGGTGGATGTTGCGCATAATATTATGTGGTTTTGGTGTGGTCGGCCAAAGTTTTGCAAAACTTTTGTTGTCAAGGTCAGAAGACCTTTACGCAAAGCACGGCCTCAAGCCACGAGTGGTTGGAGTTTTTGACAGTGTGGGTTCTGCGACCTCTTCTGCCGGAATAGATCTTGAAAGGCTGCTTGAAACCAAAAAAAAATACGGAAACATCCGCAAGTATCACAACAAGGAAAGGCAGGCAAACGGTCTTGACATGATAAAGGGCATGGAAGCAGAAGTCCTGATAGAAACCACTCCCAGCAATTACAAGGATGCCGAGCCCGGGATGTCACACATAGTCACTGCCATGAAGAAGGGGATGCATGTCATTACTGTAAACAAGGGCCCTCTTGCCTTGGCATTCCCTTCGCTTATGGAGCTTGCAATATACAACCAGGTACAATTGAAATTCAGCGGAACCGTGGGCGGCGGTACGCCTATCCTAGACTATGCAAAAAACAGCCTCCGTGGAGAGAGAATAGTATCCTTTCAGGGAATACTCAACGGCACCACGAACTATATTCTTACCAACATGGCAGCGGGCATGACATTTGGGGAGGCATTGGACGATGCGAGGAAGAAGGGGTATGTCGAGGCAGACGAGTCCTTGGATATTGACGGGTTTGACGCTGCCGCCAAGCTTGTCATTCTTGCAAACTGGATAATGGACATGAAGGTCACCATAAAGGACATCAAGAGAACCGGGATAAGGAACGTTACAGTCTCAGACATCAAGAGAGCATCCTCCAACCACTGCGCGGTAAAGCTAATTGCCTCATGCAACAGGGATCTCGAGGTATCACCAAGGGAAGTCCCAAAGGATGATCCACTTTGCGTCAACGGTACGCTGAATGCGATTACCTTCAATTCGGAACATTCTGGACAGCAGACAATAATAGGCCGGGGTGCCGGCGGCATGGAGACTGCCAGCTCCATTTTGCGCGACTTGCTTGATATAAAGCAGGAGATGGGAAGGGTTTGAAGTCCCATCCCCTTTCCAAGAGCGATAGCAGCGAGGTGCTTGAAAAGATCGTGGCCCAGTGGAGGGTTGACCTGCCGAAGGTAAAGACCCTTGTAAGCCACGAGATTGATGAGGAGTCATCCATTATCACAGGCGAGGGCTTCATGGCACTCAAGATTGGCGAAACATACCTTCCCTTCCTATCTGAAATCGGGCTTTTGGAAAAATTTCCAAAAATTACTGTGGACGCAGGAGCAGTCAAGTTCGTCTGCAATGGTGCAAACGTCATGCGTCCTGGCATCAAGAGCCATACAAACTTTATAAAAGATGGCGTTGTATGCGTGGCGGAGATCACCCACAACAAGTTTCTTGCAGTAGGAAAGGCGCTTGTTTCAAGCGATGAGATGTCTGGCATGCAGAAGGGCGAGGTGGTCCACAACCTACATTACATATCAGACAAGTATTGGGAAGCTGCAAAGGAAATAAAAAAGTAAATCCTATTTCTCAGTCGTCTCGCGTATGCCGCTTTTGTCTACGATCAACACGTCAATTCCGTCACCGCTTGCGGCATCCCGCATTATGGCAGACTTGATTGATTTGACTGCAAGCGTTACCGCGTCCTTTTCCTTCATTCCCTTTTTGAATTCTTGGTCAAGCACGCCGAGTGCCATCTCCGCACCAGTTCCCACCGCCGCATAATCGTCTGGTAGGACCGAGCCCAGAGGGTCGAGTGTGTAAATGGCAGCCTCGCCGTCTACGCCTCCCACAATAACCTGGGTCAGCAGTGGATAGAACCTTCTCTCATACATCAGTGATGACATCATTTTGGCGACTGAGTTTGGTGGGATCTCCCTCTTCAGTTCCAGTTTTCTAACCTTGGTTAGAGCCCTCATCTGCATTGCCAAAACTTGCATGTCTGCGACCATTCCCGCACAGCACGCCCCCACAAAATCCGTAATCTTGAATGTCTTTTTGGTACTCTTGCTTACTACGAAATTTCCGTAAGAAATCCTACGCTCGCTTGCCAAAACGATTCCTCCGTCGTACGCAATCCCGACGGCGGTGGCACCTGGCATATACATATAGGCCATATTTCAACTGCCAAATGAGCACAATAAAGGCCTTTCTCTGGATCTGGGTAAACTTTTTCCCCCAAGACGCGGCCTCAAACGGTATCTCCTGCGCCAAAGTTCTCAATAATCAGACACATGCATTTTGTAGTCTTTTTTAGCAGATCAATTCTAGCAAATTCATTGGGGGAGTGGATTCGTGCATAGATGTAGGTGCTGCCAACAGATATGCATGGGGCTCCAAGCACCTTCGAAAAAGAGTGCATAGGTCCAGTTCCTGCAGAAGACACGCTGACGACAGATCTCCCAAAGGATTCGTTGGCTGCCTTTTTTACCACCCCGACAAACGGATCCGAGATATGCGTTCTTGACGCCGCCTCCCCATGGATCATCCTTACCTGCACATCCCCAAAGCCGTTATCCTTCAAATGTTTCCTTAGCCTTGAGAGTTGCTTAATTGGATCCATTCTTGGAACCAGCCTAAAATCGATTTTTACCAGCGCCCTCGATGGCAGGACGGTTTTGGCCCCAGGGCCCTCCCACCCCGATGAGAATCCCGCAATGTTGCATGTGGGACTCCCCACGATTGCTTTTTTAATCTCCAGCCCTTTTTTGCCCCCTACAAACCGGTTTATGCCGTATTCTTTTTTGAATGATTTCTCGTCAAACGGTTCACTGGCGATTACACCAATTTCCTCACGGGTAAACCTGTCCGCCTCCTTATACCAGTCCTTGACGAGAATTCTGCCCTTGTCATCGCGAAGTGTCTTCAAGGCTTCCACCATGCGCCAGGCAGGGTTTTCAATGAGGACCGCAAGGCTGGAATGGGCATCCCGGACGGATTCCTTCATGGATAGCTCAACGTACAAAAGTCCCTTCATTCCAAGACTGATGACTGGCCTGTCGTTTTCGTCCACATATCCAAACTCCCAGATTACGCCATCGCACGAGAATTTCCTTCTGTATTTCTTGAGATATCTTTCGATGTGCATGCTGCCCACCTCCTCCTCTCCCTCCACAAGGAATTTTATGTTGCATGGCACGTCCCCCGTGGTCCGTAGGATTGCCTCCACCGCCTTGATTCTCGTCATGAGCTCCCCTTTGTCGTCTGCGGATCCTCGTCCATAGATCTTGTTTCCTCTCATTCTTCCGCTAAATGGCGGGTCTTGCCAAAGGTCAACCGGGTCTTCCGGTTGGACATCATAATGATTGTAAAAAAGGAGCGTTTTTTCAGGATTTTTCTTTGACCTGACCTCGCCGAATACCACGGGGGGGATTTTCTCCCCCAGATGAAGAATCTCAGCTTTGATGCCAGCATTTTTCATAATCTTTGCTACCAAACCTGCACACTCCTTCAAACCCAGGTTTTTTGCAGAAACGCTTGGCTGCCGTATTAGTTTCTGCAGGTCAGATATGAGTCCCCCCATGTTTTTGTCTACATATTTACCGTGGTCTGCCATCCTCATCTAATCCTGTCAAAAGATTTTATCGCACCTGGAAGGAAATCTATCAGGTCTGTTGCCAGTACGTGAAGACCGTTTTTCTTTTGTGCCATGGCCCCCGCCTTGCCGTTCACAAAGGCTGCGGCGGATGCAGCTTCCACAGGGTTTCGGTTCTTTGACAGCATTGCGGCAACCACGCCTGACAACACGTCTCCGGTACCTCCGACGGTCATGGATGCAAGATTTTTTGGGTTGAGGAAGGTCTTTGATCCGTCCGAGACAATGTCGGTTGGGCCCTTGAGCAATATCGTCACTCCGTTTTCTTTCGCATGTCTTTCAACCATTCTTGTCCTTTGTTTGACATTTTCTGGCGGCAATTCCCCAAAGAGCCTTTTGAATTCACCAGAATGAGGCGTGACCGTCACCTTCTTGTCCCTTATTTCAGGAAGAACTTCAGGCACAAGCGCACTTGCATCAAGGGAGATCATCATTGCCCTGTCAAGAAGGTCCTTTACCAGCATTTTCAGCGCCTCCCTGTCTTGGATTCCAAGCCCCATCCCAATCGTAGCAGAATCCAGCTCCTTTGGTATCACGCCTACAAGCTTCCTTGCGGCCCCCCGTGTGAGCTTGGCATCAACCATGGGTACTACTATCAGGTTAGGGGAGAAAGACCTCGTGGCGGTGACGTTGATCTTTGGCACACAAGTATAAACAAGGTCAGATCCCGCACGAAGGGCTGCAAGGGATGAAAGGATGGGCGCGCCATGATAGAGATAGCTCCCTCCCAGGACCAGAACCTTTCCGTTTTCACCCTTTCTTGAAGACGACTTTCGAGGCGGTATAAAATTTTTTACGGTTGAAGGCAGCAGGGTTCTTACCAACGTTTCCTCTTATTTTCCCTCTTCGGATAAACCTTCGTCTTCCGACGCGTCACCTGCAGACTCTGCTTCCGGCAACCGTCTCCGTAGGTCGGTCGGGGTTGTGACCTTGCGGGCAAAGGCCACATATGTGGTGTGGCCAATTCCTCGGAAGGAGTGCCTCGTCTTTCCTTCCCTTGCCTCTATTGTCCTTACTATCTGCTCGGTAAACTCCATGTCAAAAAAATCATTGTCCCACATGGATGCGGCAAGTTTTTCAAGCTGGTTCATCGTTGGGCAAATTGCAACAATGAACCCACTTCCCTTTAGCATCTTCCGTGCCTGAGGCACAACGGTCCAAGGATCCCCCAAGTCTATTACCACCATGTCAACATCAGCATGCGGCACCTTTTTCGAGTTTTTTATGTCAAGTTTTTCCATTGTCACGTACTTTGATACGCCCGCCCTCTCGATGTTTTTCCGAGCTATGGCCATAAAGTTCTCGTCGACGTCATAAGTGTAGACATGCCCCCTTGGCTTGACCAGGCTTGCAAGAAAAGTAGTCAGCGAGCCGCTACCGGTTCCAATCTCAACTACCTTCTGCCCGCTTTGCAAGCCAGTCCTTGCGGCGATGTATCCAAGATCCTTAGGATAGACAATCTGCGTACTTCTCTGGCTCTTCATTACATAATCGTAGATAGTGGGCTCTAGGAGATAGATCACCTTCCCTTTGTTGGTCTTTATTGCGCTCCCGTACTCCTTGCCCAGTGCCATTTTATGATCAATTATGCCAACATGAGTATGAAATTGCTGTTTTTTTGAAACCTTCATGAGCCATTTTTTCGAGTCACTATAAAAGAAAAGTACGTTGCTGTTCTGTTTTATTTTCTTCACAACTATGCCTAATGGTATGCTGATAATAGCATTTCTAAACCTCTCACATCCTTTCAGGGGCGTCAATACCCAAGAGGAAAAGCGCCTTGCCAAGCGTCTCCCTGAATGAACGTACAAGACAGAGCCTTGCGGTTACCAAGGCTTCAGATTCTGCCCCAAGGACCTTGACGTGCTCATAGAACGAGTTGAAAGATACGCTCAACTCATAGCAGTACCGAGCTATTATTTTTGGCGACAGGTTTTTTGCCGAATCCTCCACCTGCATATCAAACTTTCCTATCGCCTTAGCCAGATTTTTCTCATATGGTGTAGAAAGCATTTCAAAACCATGGTCGCAGTCCGGCATCACTCCTGCTTTTTCAAGGATCCTTACTGCGCGCGCATACGCATATTGTATGTATGGTCCTGTGTCACCCTCCAAGCTGAGTGACTCTGACATGTCAAACATGATTATCTTGTCAAGGTCCTGTTTTATCATCGCATACCTTAGGGCTCCCACCGCAACTTGTTCGGCAATTTTTACAAGTGCGGGCTCATCAAGTTCAGGGTTTCTCTTTTTTGCCTCCTCATAGGTCCTGACGCCAAGAATGTCGAGTACATAGTCTGCGTTGACATAGATACCTTTTCTGCCAGACATCTGAGCCGATTTTCCCCCGGTGTCCAGATTGAGGGTTTTGGCCGTTCCCGGACTAAGCGTTACTGACTCGTATCCCAGATGCACGTATGACTTGCCTGGTGACTGGAAACCAGAAATGATTTTCGTTATGATTTTTTGCAGCCTTGCCTGCCTCGAATCGATAACTGTTATGACCCTATCCCCGGTAAAGTCAAGTTTCGTGCCCGTCTTTTCAAGGGTCGTCTCCCACAGCACCCGCTTGTCTCTCTGGACATAGTATTGCCTGTACTGAAATGGGTCGTCAAGCATCCCCAGCTTCCAACAGGCATATGGAATATCCTTCGCGATATAGGTGGCAATTCCGTTGCTTCTGACAAGAATCTTGTCTTCCTCATCCTCTGAATCGGATTTTACCACCCAGCAGCCCGCATTCTTGCCTTCCTTTTCAAGATATGCAATTCCCATAGACTTCATCCTTTCAAACACAAGTTTCCATAGCCCCGACCTTACAATTTGAGACTCGAAGTTCAGGCAGTCATATGTGGCCCCAAGCCGCCAGCAGGTTTTGAGCTGCTCCTCCAATACTCTTCTTGTTATTTCATCTCCGAACTTTGCCGTCTCTGACTTTCCCTCCTCCAGTTCTTTTAGGACGATGCTCCGTTTCTCCGCAAGTTGGGGCTCTTGCTCATACCTTGCAGTAATGCTGACGTACACCATATCGCCGCAATAATGATCGAATTTCTGCCCCTTTGGAGGCTCCTTTGCAAAACCCCCGTACAGAAGCCCAACAATTATGTCGGCAACCTGAAGGCCCGAATCATCCACATAGTTCAAAACTCTTACGTCGTAGTTTGCCTTTCTTAGTATGCGCCCTATGGTATCCCCTATGATGATGTTTCTCACATGCCCTATGTGAAGGGCCTTGTTTGGATTTACGCTAGTGTGTTCTAGTACGGTAGGAGAGTTTTTTCCAAGATCAAAACTTCCATAATTAGGGTCCTGGGAGGATGTCATGATCGATTTCAAAAGGTTGGAATAATTTGCTACGAAGTTCAGATATCCAGATGGGTGGACGTTTACCTCAGACACCATCATTCCCATGTCATCCTTGTACCTTTCTGCAATGGATTGGGCTATGTCTGATGGTCTTTTCTTGAGGTGTTTTGAGAGAAGGAACCCGATGTTGCAGCTGGCATCCCCAAAGTCTTGCTTGGATGTTTCTGTGACTTCAAAACTTACAGCTGGATAACCAAGGTCGGCGGAGATCTCCCGGACCTTTGACTTTACCCCCTCAAGAAACAATCTCATCGTCATGCTATTGCCTCGCTTGCAGTTTTAATTCAATTTTTTCAAGCGCCTCTATTACGCCATCTCCTTCCCTTCCTTGTACTGCCATCGTGGCTTGGGATTTTACTTCCTCAGGCGCATTACCCATCGCGACGCTTATTCCTGCCAGTTTAAAGAGCGGAATGTCAGTCTCGCTGTCTCCAATCGCTATCACGTCCTGGCTACTAGCCGAGAACATCTTCATCACCTCAAGGAAACCATTGGCCTTGTTGACACCTTTTGAATTTATGTGGTATGCATACATGCTGTCGGATAATTGTACGTCAAGGCTTTTTTCTGAAAGGATTTTTTTCCCGACCGCAATGTCAAAATTCCTTTCTAGAACCACCTCGGTGATCCTAGGAAAGACGGGCTTTTCCACAGCTTGGGGAATCCCAGCTTTGACGATTTCAAAAGCTTTCAGGCATTCCCCCCTATTTCCAATCAACCTGTGCTCGTTTGGCCCCGAGGTGATGATTCCGCCATTTTCACCAACTGCGATTCTAGTAGTGCCCCCGAACACCGATAACACGTATGCCTCTATAGAGGATCTCCCGGTGACATAGATTACCTTGTGCCCAAGTTTCACAAGGAATCGAAGTGCTGCTAGCGCGTCAAGATCTACACGGCCCCCCTTGCTGTCAGTTATTGTGCCGTCAATGTCCACTGCAAAGATCTTGGGCTTCATTAAAGCCGAATACCGAGGTAGCCGGTAATAACTGATACCAAACAGAGATTATCAAAATGCAATATCCCCCCGTCATTGGTTTCTTGCCTTTAACTGGAAAAAGACTTCCTTTCGTGTTCCTTCCTGGTCCCATGAGGCCACCTTGTAACGACCAGAAACCGCCCAATTTTTAGTGTCAAACTTCAAGACCATTGAACAGCCTCCCTTCAGGGAGCCTAGGTACTGGTCCGCGCTAAATGACTCCCTCTCGGATGGATCGTAGACTATCACATGCAGGATCTGTTTCTGGCTTTGCGAATCATAATCGAGCTTCAGCTTCACAAACTCCCCTTCCGAATAGATCGGTTTGTCAAGGCTGAGACCCAATTTTGACACCATCTCTCCCTGTTAATTTCATGATTATAAAATACCTAACTCTTATGGACTTGGTGCGAAGATATCTAAAATATTTAGGTGCCGTATGAGACTCATGACACGTAAAGGGGCCCTCGCGGAAATTTTCAGCCGGGCATTACACCACGACAACCCCGGGCTTTATCTCGTAGGTTACCTCGATCTTGGTGCCGTCAGAGAGGTGACAATTCCAGAGTTCCTCAGAATTTCAGAGGATTTCCAGGTGGTACCGGCCTCCCGGATCATATACGTCAAAAAGGAGGGGAATCTGCTTTATTCAAGGGGGAAAAGCGACAGAGGCGGGCAAACGCCCTAAGTATGCTGCTTGTTGAATTAAATAGTCACGGCATTTCATACCTTCACAGTGTTCATTGATTTTCTAAAGACCATTCTCCAGAATCCATTCTTTGTGCAATACGGACTGGAGGGACTCTTTCTTAACTGCGTTTTTGCTTCGATAATACCATTTCCCATTGTGCTCACCTCCACGGCGTTGCTTTTGGACGGAGAAAACCCGCTCTTGGTTTTTTTGGTGATGTCAACGGGGTCTGTGGTTGGCGGAATCGTCACATATTTCATAGGACAGGATGGGAAAAAGATGTACAGGCTGCTAAGGAAGGCGCATAATGAGGGACATTACAGCAAGAATTCTGAGAGGCTCAGTAGACATGGATGGATAATCATATTTGCCCTGAGCCTAGTACCGATACTAACCGAGATTGTAACAATAATCGCCGGAGTCCAGAGATACAATTTCAAGAAATTCGCAATTTCCATGGCGGTTGCAAGGACTGCAAGCGCTTTTGCCTCAGTCTACTTTGGCAACCTGTTCGTCCAATATTTTAACACCCTCAAACTGTAGGCATGTAGAACTTAGTAAGATTTTATTCGGCATTCGATCAACAGATACCATGGGAATTCCCGAGAAGATCCAAGCCATAAAGGACGAGATGGCCAAGACCCAGATCAACAAGGCTACGGAGCACCACATTGGTCTTCTAAAGGCAAAGCTAGCCAAGCTGAGAAGGGAGCAAGATGAGGTAAAGTCCAGGGGTTCGGGAAGCTCCGTCGGTTTTGATGTCAAGCGGAGCGGGGATGCTACAGTAGTTTTCATAGGCCTTCCAAGCGTAGGCAAATCCACACTGTTGAACAGACTCACGGGGGCAAAATCTGCGGTGGGAGCTTTTCAATTCACGACCACGACCGTGGTCCCAGGGATGATGGAGCATCGCGGTGCAAAGATCCAAGTCCTCGACCTCCCAGGAATTATCAAGGGGGCATCCACTGGCAAGGGATTGGGCAAGAGAGTCCTTGCAGTTGCAAAGAGTGCAGACCTGGTATTGATAGTTCTTGATGTTTTTCAGCCGTATCACGAGGATGTCATAAGGACAGAACTTGGGAATATCGGGATTAGGCTTGACCAGAGGCCCCCCAACATCGTCATAGAGAAAACTGGCGATGGCGGCATTGCAGTTAGCCAGCAGATACCAATCACAAAAATGTCAATAAGCCTGCTAAAGGACATCCTCAGAGTTTACGGCATCAATAATGCACGTGTCTTGATACGAGAAGACATAGATTCGGAACAATTAATCGATTATGTATCTGGAAACAAGTTTTATGTGGATTCACTTACCGTCATGAACAAAATTGATCTGGTAAACCAAGGATTCCTAAATGAACTCCAGGAAAAAGTCAAATCAAAGATAATACCGATATCGGCCGATGCAGATGTCAACGTCAACGCCCTAAAGGACAAGATATACGAAAAACTCGACTTTATCCGCATCTACATGAGGCCAAAAGGGGGAGAGACGGATTACGTCGAGCCCTTAATAGTTCGACGAAACTCTACCGTTCTCGACGTTTGCAACAAGCTTCACCGTGACCTGAAAAAAGATTTCCGATATGCCCTAGTATGGGGAAAGAGCGTCAAGTTTGGCGGTCAGAGGGTCGGCCTCAACCACACCATGGAGGACGAAGACGTACTTACCATCGTAAAAAGCAAGTAGCAATCAAATTTTCATCTGTGACAGTATAAGATTATGGAAAAGGAAACTGAGGAAAAATGGTGCAAAAGATGTCTTTCAATGACAAGGCATGAGATAATTTTCATGCCAGAGATAGTCACCTACAAGAGAAGGCGGAAGTATCGATGCGTTCAATGCGGTCAGACATCTTGGCTGCAGGGCAGAAGGCCCTCTGCAGAATCAGTTTACTAAAAACCGATCAAGTTTTTCAAAATTTGTAAAGAAATTGTTGATACAATATCATCATTTAGTGTAATTTTCTTAAGCGTAACGATAGAAAAACAAGTGAAATGTAAATGGTCACAATGGCAACCAAAAGACGCGCTAAAAAAGCTGCTAGACGATCCGCTCCAAAGAGAAAAGCTCCAAAGAGAAGATCTGCAGCAAAGAGAAAAGCCGTAAAAAAATCTAAAAAAAGATCTTCAGCAAAGCGCAGAAGATAAAACCAAGAGATTATCGCTTGGCATCAGGCGATAATTTCAATATTTTAAGGGACACCGGCCTGTCTTTGCGCCTCTTGGCAATTGACAGACTCGGGGAAAAAAATTCTTTATTTTGATTCAAAAATTTCTGCGACGCTTGGATTTTCAAAAATATTTTCCAGTCGAGAGCACGCTAGTACAGGAAGCTTAGCAGTTTTATTTGCTGTTCAGTGGTTATGAGATTCTTTGATGCCAAGATTTCTAGAAGCTGAGTAATGAGCTGTTTTTGTTGTTCTGAGAACCCTGGCTGTCCCGGAGGTCCCGGTGGTCCCGGAGGTCCTCTAGGACCTTGGTCACCCATTGGACCCTGAGGCCCAGATGGCCCCTTGTCACCGGCAGGTCCAGGAGGTCCCGTGACACCCTTATCCCCTTGAGGACCCTGAACTCCTTGAGGACCTTTGTCTCCTGATTGTCCCTGAGGACCTAGCGGTCCCTTATCTCCCTGCGGACCCTGTATGCCTTGAGGACCTGGAGGACCTTGCGGGCCCGGCGGGCCCCGGGAACCTTGCTCTCCAGGAGGACCTGGCAAGCCCCTAGGTCCTTTTTCCCCCTGCGGTCCCGGTATCCCTGTGAGTCCCTTTTCTCCCGGAGGTCCTTGAGGGCCTTGAGGACCTTTGTCTCCCGGAGGTCCCTGAGGGCCTGTAAGTCCCTTGTCTCCCTGAGGGCCTTGAGGACCCAGTGGTCCCTTGTCTCCTATAATGCCGGATGGGCCCTTTGGGCCTTTTTCCCCTGGCGGGCCCAGAATTCCTTTATCACCTGGCGGGCCTTGCTGTCCCGTCGGGCCTTTGTCTCCGGACGGGCCTATCTCGCCAGTTATCCCTTTCTCGCCCTTGTCTCCCTTGTCTCCCTTGTCTCCCTTGTCGCCGGTCTCGCCTTTATCACCCCTAGGACCTTTGTCTCCTGAAGGGCCTTTATCACCCGTAATCCCCTTGTCTCCCGTTGGTCCCTTGTCTCCCCTGTCCCCTTTATCCCCAGGCGGGCCTGGAGGTCCCTTGTCTCCCTGCGGTCCCTGCGGGCCAGGGACACCCTTGTCTCCCTGAGGGCCGGGCATACCCATAGGACCGGAAGGACCTTGCGGGCCCGGCTGGCCTGGAGGTCCCTGAACACCTGCTGGCCCCACTGGGCCCCTAGGACCTGGCGTCCCGGGCTGCGGATAATGGTGTTCGGCAGTTAAAGTTTTTTGCGGCCGTTCTGGCTGCTCTCTTTCAGGTGTTGGGGGCGGTATCTCCCCCTCAGTTTTTGGCATTTCAAATTGGAATGCGCCGTTAATTGAGGAGAACTGGTCTAGTATCACAATCCATACGGAGTCCCTAGTAAAAACAAAATCAGGGATGGGGTTTCTAGAAGAGCCGAGAACCTGAACGAATTTCCTGTCCTTTACCCTCAGATGAAAGTTATCTTTCCATATCGCCGGAAAGTTCCTGCGTTTTATGTCCTCCTGGGTAGGAGGATAGTCGCAGATAGAAATCTGAACCTCGAATACTCCAGATGTTAGTTTGAATGGCGAATCCCCAGTAATCTCTATAGTCCTATCTCTGGCTGACATATCCTAGGTGTAATACCTGAGTATTTTTGTATTTATCAGGCGTTATAAAGGCCGTTTGCCAATAAAATTTGCTTTTTAGACTACCGGAATAGTATTTATCTACGGAAAATCCATATTTTACCAATCGTGAAAAAATTATTCAAGGGTAGCACTCAGCCTTCGAAGGGAGACGACGTTCCAGATACTTCGCCGGAGGTATCCGAGTCCAAACTGGCAAATCCAAATTACACCAGAGACAAGATGTTCAAAAAGGGAATCTCCATGATGGCTGACGAAAAGATGGAAGAAGCCGCTGCAGCCTTTGAGGCTGCAATACAGATTGATCCGGGTCATGTCGATTCAATACTGAAACTTGGGTATGCAAGGTTTCACATGGGCGATTTTGCAGGCGCTATGGAATCCTACAACAAGGTACATGAGATAGATGTCACCAACTCCGAAGCCTGGAACCTCAAGGGGCTCATTTACTACAGACAGAAAAACTATGAAAAAGCCCTAGAATGCGTCGAAAAATCAATTGAGATAAACCCTACTGACGGCATGTCATGGTACAACAAGGCATGCTATCATTCCCTCCTGAACAGCATACCAGAATCCATCGAGGCCTTGAAACGCTCCATAGAGATCGATGTCAAGAATGCGAAAAAGGCAGTAAGGGACAGGGATTTTGAAAATGCCAAAGCAGATGAGGGATACAGGAGAATAGTGGAAGTCGTGGTTTTAGAATCAGTAAGGCAAGGATATCACAAGGTTGGGCAGATAGTATGGACAACGATGCTAGGAAAGGCCGAAGTGGAAGACGCGGCAAAAAAACTATTGGAAAAGGGACTCCTTGTCAAGGTCGACAAAAACATAGGTCTTGGGAAGGTTGAGGAATACGAGATTGCCCCCGAACTTGCTGCCAAAATAGGCGTCGAGAAAAAGGGTCTTTTTGGCACTACCAAGAAAATCAATCCGTTGTTGGTCCAACACCTCAAAGAGATTAGCGAGGCAGTCCAGGCAGTCAAAACTGCGATTGAAAAAGGCGACGTCGACGATGTCCTAGCAAAGATGGATGTATTCATCGACCCAGGTAAGAAAGGCGCCCAGATGATAGAGCACTTTTTCGAGGAACATCGTGACATCAGGTTTTTCAGAATAAGGCTGGCAGACAAGGGATATGAATATCTGCAGGCAAACAAGAAGAAGATTCTAGAACTTTTCGATCACATAGAAAGCCAGACCACAAAAAAACTCAGAAGTGAGACAGCCCAGAATACCTGAGGGCATTATTCTGCAGAAAGATCCCAGTAGTTGGCATCTCCTTGTTTTTCTATCGGCCTTTCAAGGGATTTCCACTCTTTGAAGGATCTGACGTAAAGTTTTACGTTAGGAATCCCTATTGATTTTAATGCATAATATCCAAGGCCCGAAAGGGTTCCAACGCTGCCGCAGTAAGTGATAATCTCAGAATCTGCCGACAGGCTTCTGTTTTGCATGAGTCGTTTTAGTTCCTCCTTTGGTCGCAAGATGTGCTGAGGCGAGGCAAGCATCCGGTACGGGATGTTGATAGCTCCCGGGATGTGGTTTTCAAGGAAGTTCAGTCTTTCACGGTTATCGACCAACGTGGCACCCCGCTCTTTTGCAGGCATGAGATAGTCAGCAGTGGCAAGAATCTGAGGTTGGAGCTTCAGCGAATGGCTCTTTTTGCTAGTGCCGGGTGAATCGTTCGAGGTTTCAAGTCCCATCTTTTTCCATGAGCCATACGTGACGTCAAGAAGAGAAACATCCTCGTGTCCTATATACTGCAGGGTCCAAGCTACCCGCGAGGCCAAGGCTCCAAAGGTGTCGTCGTACACCACTACGGAGGTCTCATCCCCTATCCCAAATGATTCCGTGTGTTTTAGGATTGTCTCAGGCGAATCATCTGCAAGGAGGGAAGATAGTGGAAAGTTTATGGCCCCCGGAATATGCCCTCTCTGGTAGTCGTCCTCTTTTCTAATGTCAAGCACTGTGACGCTTTTGTCCCTAATCTCCGATCTGAGCGTATCAACATCGATTGTTATTCTGGTCGTTTTTTCCTGGCTCAAGCCGCACACTCGCCCCTTCCAGTCCTGGCATGATAGCTTCCATCATTTCCGTAGTCCACGTAAAAGTCACTATCCTGTTCGATTGTGGGGGGCGCCACAACAGGCTTTAGCAGTTCTTTTACATCATTAACCGTCCTGACCTTCTGACTTCCACCCCCCTCCACAAGCCTGTCCATCCAAGAGTTCAGGGTTTCGCCCGGTCTTTTTTCAGATTTGTATACCTCGATTATTTTCAAGATGGCTGGAATGACCCGTTTGGCTGGCACCTTTAACGTTGATATTCCCAGTGTTGATTTTTCATCTGCCCTCCCGCCGAGTAACATTGTGTACAACGGGTACATGTCTTTGCCAAGCCTTCCCCCTCCGCCGTAAAATCCGATTGTTGCAATCTCATGCTGCCCGCAAGAGTTTGGGCATCCGCTTATCTTTATCGTGGAGTCCCTCAAGTCATCATCTTCATCAAGCTTCATCTCCAGAAACTTCCTTTGGACCTCCTTTGCCAGTCTGTGCGAGTTGGTAAGAGCAAGGTTGCAAGACGTGGTTCCCGAACACCCCACGACTGAGGCCATGGTCAAAGCTCCCGGGTTGGCAAGTCCTACCTCTAACAGTTTTTCATAAAGCCTTGGCAAATCCTCGTCTTTCACCCACCTAAAAACAATGTCTTGTGCAAAACCGTTTCTAATACGCCCCTCCGCTGAAAATTCCCTAGACATATCAGCAACTGCCCTGAGCTGGCTCGCGGTAATATCTCCGGATTCCAGAGTGATGAAGGCTGCACTGTACCCATTTTGTTTTTGTTTCAGTGTATTTGACTTGAGCCATCTTGAGAACCCCTGCGGTGAAGAAGGCGTCTCGGATCTTACCGATACCTTTCGTAGTACTTCCGGCGTCTTGTCAAGGTCTAGTTTGACCATTACAGACTGGGTAAGCTTTACCATTGCTCTTTCTTTTAGCACGACGTTTTGGAATTTTTGCCACCCCAATTCATTCACCAAGTATCTCATCCTGTTTCTTGCCATATTCTCCCGGTTCCCCATCCTGTCGTACACTCGTATTACTGCAATTATGGTGTAAAGCAAGTCTTCTTCCGGAGTAAAGTCCTCAAGCTGATGCCCTACAAATGACTGAGCTCCAAGCCCACCACCAAGAAAGACTTTGAATCCATTTTGCTGTTTGCCGTTCATTTCAGTCTTTTTTGGTATAAGGCCGACATCCACGATCCTTGCCATCCCATGTTTTTCACAGCATGTGTAGTTTATCTTGAATTTCCTTGGAAGCGATTGATTCATAGAGTTTCGCAGGAGAAATTTTGCGGTAGATAGTGCGTAAGGGGTAGGATCAAACACTTCGTCAGGGCAGACGCCTGCCAGCGGACTGCACATGACATTTCTTACCGAATTGCCACATGCCTCTCTAGATGTAAGCCCTACCTCGGCAAGGCCACGCATTACCTCGGAGACATCCTCCAATGCAACCCAGTGAAGTTGGAAGTTCTGCCTAGTGGATACATGTGCATTACCAATGGAAAATGCTTCACTTAGCTCCGCCACCTTTTCCATTTGTTCCGGATAAACCTCGCCAGCGGGGATTTTTACGCGGATCATACTGTAATCGTCAGTCATCCTGCTCCCATAGGCCCCATGTTGTAGTCGGAACCTCCTAAGGTCGTCACGGTTAATTTTACCTTGTCTGAAAAGCTTTACCATTTCTGCAAACTTTTCAGCCTCCTCTAGGCGGCCCCATTGTATCTTCGGTTTTGGCAGGTTGTCTGGTTTAGATTGAGAAAGGCTGATCTTGCTCAATTAGGTAGCTACCCTTCGGAGTGCATATAAATTTTAAAATAGACGCCAGATACGCAATCCTCTAAAGACATAACGGCAAGATTTTCCACCATTTGTTCATGCGACTTGGCGTAGACGAATTAGGAAAAGCTAATGATATGACACCAGAAAAGAGTTAAATGAAGACCGGAAAGAAAAATTTGCGTGACAGACAAGATAAGGGTGGCGCTGGCAGGCATTGGTAACGTTGCCACAACACTCGTGAAGGGGCTGGAATTTTACCAGAACTCCACGGAGGGACTATGGCATGCAAATGTTTCAGGGATGACATTGGGGAGTTTCGAGATAGTCGCCGCTTTTGACATTGATTCAAAAAAGGTAGGAAAAAAAATTGGACAGGTTGCGAATTCCAGGATGCCGTTTTCAGAGGTTACAATCAGCCCGGGGCTCATGTCAGATCCCATACCGCCACACATAAGCCGAGATGGACAGGTGAGGACATCAAGTTACGACGAAATAGTCGCAGCACTCAGGGAATCCAAGCCTGATTTCTTGTTAAACGTGATATCTTCCGGCCTAGATAAGACACCTGAAAAATATGCCCAGGCCTCCCTCGATGCAGGATGTTCATTTTTCAATGCAACGTCCGCCAAGACGGTTAATGAAGGAACACGGAAATCCTTCGAGTCAAAGGGTTTAGTGATTCTTGGAGACGACCTCATGAGCCAATTTGGCGGTACTGCTTTTCATCGCGGAATGATTGATTTCATGACAAGCCGAGGGATTCGAATCCACAAGGCATACCAGCTAGACGTTGGTGGAAACCAAGATACGATGAACACCATGGCTGAAGAAACGAGAGAGAAGAAACGCAATATCAAGACCGAATCGATTGCGATAGAATCACCTTATCCCTTCAAGTCTACTGCCGGAACTACCGAGTATGCCGAGCAGCTCGGAGACTCGAGAGTCAGCTACTACTGGATGGAGGCAAGGGGGTTTCTCGGGTCCACCATCGAGATGGACCTATCGCTTAGGACTAGCGACAGTACAAATGGATGCAATGTCATAGTTGATTCCCTGCGAGCGGCAAAGTCCCTCGTGGTAAAAAAAGACCTAGGAAAGGCGAACATAATTTCTGCCTATGCCTTCAAAAGCCCTGAAAAAAAGGCGCACATAAGGGAATCAATAAAAGCCTTCGAAGATGCCTTTGTCAGATAGGTTATTTCCGTCCTCCAATTCATTGTGAATTTCACGGGTCCTTGATCTTTTGGAATCTTTTCGTTTTCCCAAGGACCACGTTACGCATCATGGAAGTCATAGTCCTGCTCTCAAGGGCATAATCAAAGCAAACTATTAATGTACTTGTGAGAGGATATTTTTCATGCAGAAAAGTATTGAATCCGGGGTACCCAAAATTTTTGCAGATGTTGATGAAAAAGAGATAACAAGAGCAATTGCTGACGAATTTCATTCCGTACTAATAGACAGAGCCGATTCAGACGTCATAATAATTGGTGCCGGCCCCGCCGGCCTGACTGCAAGTAGAGAGCTTGCCTCAATGGGGTTTAAGACCCTAGTAATAGAGCAGAACAACTACCTGGGAGGAGGCTACTGGCTCGGAGGCTACATGATGAATCCCGTAACAGTTAGGGCTCCAGCCCAGAAAATATGGGACGAGTTGGGTATCCCATACAAGAAAGTAAGAGACGGCCTATACCTAACCCCTGGCCCCCATGCTGTTTCCAAATTGATTGCGGCCGCATGCGATGCCGGAGTAAAATTCCTGAATCTTACAAAATTCGACGATCTGGTCCTGAAGAATGGACGTGTTTCCGGAATCGTAGTAAACTGGATGCCCGTATCCGCATTGCCCCGGAACATAACCTGCGTCGACCCTGTTGCGCTGGAATCCAAGATTGTAATTGACGCCTCAGGCCATGACTCGGTAGCGGTGAAACGACTTGTCGATAGAAAACTCGTTGATTGGAAGGGCATGGATCCCATGTGGGTAGACGACGGCGAAAATAAGGTGGTCTACCACACAGGGGAGGTTTTTCCAGGCCTAGTAGTCGCTGGCATGTCTGTAACTGAGACGTATGGTATTGCAAGGATGGGACCCACCTATGGATCCATGTTGCTTTCAGGCAAGAAGGCCGCTGAGATAACCGCGGTGAAGATAAAAGAGCTAAGAAGATAAGCAGCGTTGTTTGAGTATTTTCCCGTTGAAAATATCAAAAATATTTTTGTATGACGAACCGGCTGTCCCACAGATCGAAATAAACGACCTAGCCAAGTTTCTAGGCAGAGAATTTCAGGTAGACGTGGAGGTTAGAAGAAGCCTCTTCCAGCATTTTGAAACAAAGGATGAGGTATTTGAAGATCTTGCCTCATGCAGAATATTCAACATCCGCATTCCATTTGAAAAACATAAACCGACTAGAGAAGAGACAGGGTCCGAAGAACAGGGCCAAAGCGGAAGCATTGTCCTTTATGATGGCTTCGAGTTGCAGAACATATACAGGGATCTCATTCCCGCGTCGGAATTTTCACACAATGAATTTCATCTAGCATTTACAACAAGGCTTACTTGCAGTTATGACAGTAATGACTACCGATATCACGGCAGGGCCGTCATATGTTCCAACCCTGCCATCATCTCCACTACTGGAATTATAGAAGCCCCTGCAAAGCCCCGAGAATATTATCTTAAAATTTATGAGAAGATCGGGCAGGGTCTTAACCTGGACCGCCTCAAGGAAGAATTCAGGGAGAGGTTTCTCGATTACAACGATCTACGCCTATGCAAGGCGGCAAGAACATATGCAATGCAGGCCATTTTCTATCACATTACAGGAATGCCCTTCTGCGAATCCAAGGAATGCATGCTGTACAATGCGCATTGGCAGGAGGAACTAATTAGAATGCTAGAGGCAGGTAGGTTATGCAGTGGCCATCAGGCAGCCCTTGACAATTACAGAAAGTGTTCTGCATAATTTAAATATGAACCTGAGATGAATTTTATTCGTGCAGGCTGAAATCAGGGCAGAAAACAAAAAGCCCGAGGCGAAGAAGAAATTCGACGTGGTAATCATAGGTGCCGGACCTGCAGGATACACCGCGGCTATTTACACTTCAAGGGCAAAACGCGAAACTCTTGTGATATCAGGAATCCTTCCCGGAGGGCAGCTAATGCTTACAACAGAGGTCGAAAATTATCCAGGATTTCCGGAAGGAGTCATGGGGCCTGACCTTATGACAAACATGAGGAAACAGACCGAGCGGATGGGCGCAGTTATAATTGATGATGAGGTAGTCAATGTAGATTTTAGACGAAGGCCGTTCAAGATACTGACCAATTCCGAGGAATACGAGGCAGAGGCCGTGATTATCGCCACCGGTGCAAGCCCAAGGAAACTTGGTGCAAAAGGAGAACAGGAATTCAGCGCAAGGGGCGTTTCCTACTGTGCGACGTGCGATGGTCCATTCTTTAAGAACCAAGAGATTATTGTCGCAGGAGGCGGAGATTCGGCCATGGAAGAGGCAATCTTTCTTACCAAGTTTGCAAAAAATGTCCATGTCATACACAGGAAGGACAAATTAAGAGCAAGCAAGATTATGCAGGACAGGGCGTTTGAGAATAGTAAGATAAAGTTTCACTGGAATTCGGTGATTGAAGAGATAAGGGGTAGCGAAAAGGTAAACGAGGTCATGATCAAGAACGTTTCAACTAACAAGGAGGAAACCATGAACGTCGGCGGCCTTTTCATTGCCATTGGCCATGAGCCAAATACCAAGATATTCAAGGGTCAGATAGAGCTCGACGACCAGGGATACATAGCACTCAAAAATCACACCCATACAAATGTAGATGGCGTTTTTGCAGCAGGCGACGTCCACGATCACAGATACAGGCAGGCAATCACGGCGGCAGGATTCGGGTGCATGGCGGCGATAGACGTGGACAAATATCTTTCAGAAAACAAGAAGAATTCCTAATAGAATGAATCATGGGAAAGGTGTTTAGCCTCCCCTATGGCTCGGTCAAATTCCTCCTCGGTGAATATTTTCTGTTGCGAGTAGAGACTTTTGAATTTTTTCCCATCATCGGCAAATATGCCTACGGCGCATCCTTTTTGGATCCCGTATTTTTTCATGGCCACATACACGGCGGCCGAGGACGGGCTTACCAACAGGGAATCCTTGATAAAAATTTCTTTTACTGCTGCAAACGCTTCGTCATTTGTTATGGTCAGCCAGTCATCTACAACTTGCTCCCTCTTTAGAAACAGGTCTGGCTTGGCGGACTCCTCAAAATTCCTGAGTCCCTGTATCAGATGGTTCTGCTGAGGCTGAACAGCTATTATCTTTATGTCAGGATTTTTCTCCTTGAGGAAGGCGCCAATTCCTGTTATCGTTCCCCCGGTGCCGACTCCCGAAAAAAAATGGGTTACCTTCCCGTTAGTTTGCTGCCAGATTTCTGGCCCGGTTCCCTTGTAATGGCCCATGAAGTTTGCTTCGTTGGAATACTGGTTGGGGGAGTAGTATTTGTCAGGCCTAGCAGAAGCTATAGATTTTGCAAGAGCTATGCTTTGATCCGTCCCGGCCCCCACCTTAGGACACAGATCGTCGCTAGTTTGGTAAAGGGTAGCCCCCAGAGATTCGATTATTTTTTTTGTTTCATCACTTGCCTTCTCTGGTATCACAATCTCAACTTTATATCCCAAGAGCTTTGCTATTCCCGCAAGCGCGATACCCGTGTTTCCAGATGTGGGCTCAATGATTACGCTATGGCCTCTTTTTATCAGGCCGTTTTCTTCAGCGAGTTTTACCATCCAGAATGCGGCTCTGTCTTTCACGGACCCAAACGGGTTAAAGGATTCCAGTTTTGCATAAAATTCAGCGTCGTTATTGGAAAGCGAATCTAGTTTTACCATCGGGGTATTGCCAATTTTTTTTAAAATTGACTCGGATCCCTCCAATGCTTCTATCGTCAAGGGACCTATTTCACCTTCTTGATGGTAAATTCAATATCTTTCCCGGACTTGTTAATGCCCAGTAATTGGTGTCCGTTTCGATTGACCCATCTTGATATATCCTCCTCCGACGCCGGGTCATCCGCAATTATTTTGAGGATGTTACCCACGGATAATCGTTCCATTTCTATCTTCGTCCTAAAAACCGGTTCCGGGCAGAACATTCCTCTTACGTCTACTGTCTTGGTTGGAGATAATTCTGAAATGCCTATTCACCAGTATACGAAAAGCTAGTAAAGTAATATTAAAAGCTATTCATATGTGCAGAAAATTTTGGTCAGGTCAATATCATTGGCAATATAGCTCGGAGGTTCCTTTCGTACAGGATGTTATAATCCTGATTTTTGAAATTGATTTTGTTGGACAGTCTCGTAGTAAGATGCACTGCCACCTTGTAAACAGCTGTCCAGACAATGCTGTCCGGATTTGATTCAAACGCGTTGATCAAGAACCGGCAGATTCCCGTCAGATGGGGGTGGTTTTCTTTGAAATACATAATTATGTCCTCCTTTGAATTTTTTATCTTGTACCTTGCATGCTCTATCATTTCGCTGCTGGTTATGTAACCTGTTCGTCCAATTGTTATCCTGCCCTTCTTCATCGCCCGCAATACGCCGTCAAGGTTATTCTCTGCCTCTATCACATTTACACAGCGCCCAAGGGTAGACACCACGTGAGAGTCACTCCCTGCAACCCCCTTCATTCCTGTCGACTGGGCAAAATTATAGGCACGCATATTGGAGTATCTATCCACGTTGTTGCTATTGAAGACCTCAATTAGATCACAGAGTGCCGCACCCTCCCTTAGTCCATTGTTTAGCGCAAAGGGATGTGGGGCACAGGAGATTGCATCTTGGGAACGGATATTGTCCAATATGACCTCGACACTCTGCCCGGCCTTTATTGTGGACGTCAGGCCATAGGCAAGAATATGTATTCCTTGGTCAGTCGTTATTTCCTCTCCCGGATAGATTTGGATTTTTCTAAACTTTTCATGGTTTTCCTTGTATTGAACCAGTTGGGTATAGCCGTCAAGTGTGTTATGATTTGTGATGAATAACGCGTCGAGTCCTTGGATGTACGCTTGCTCAAGCTGTTCTTCAACGGTGACACCACAGTCATACGGAGTTTCTTTAAGGCCCAGATGAAAGTTTGAAAACTCGTTGTGGCAGTGCAGTTCTGCACTAAGTTTATCCAATGTTTATCGCTTGTCCCAACTTGTGAATATAATCTTTGTTTTCAAATTTCAATCATCTGAATAAATCCATAGATCGGGGCCTATTGATTTCCCCCATGGAGCCAGAAAACGAATCATGTGTGTAGTTTCTTATAATGGCAATAGGAATGTGAAGTGATTTTCCCATCACGAGTTCCGCAGCAGAACAAATTTCGTCTGCAATTGCAATTGCCGTTATCCTAAGGGTTCTCCCGAAATCGTCTTTCTTTCCTGCATAATCTAGGATCCCCCTCATACCCGCCATGCCTATGGCTACGTTTGTTTGCCCCTGCCTGAAGGGACGGCCAAACGTGTCAGATATCAAAACCGCGATCTCCTTTCCCGTTGTTTCCTTAATTTTCCTCCGTAGCTCCTCCGCTGACCTGTCGGCATTGTCTGGCAACAACGTTGCGTACCCCCCCATGACGTTGCTCTCGTCAACCCCCGCGTTGGCACAAATAAAACCATGGATAGTCTCGGAGATGATTATCCCGCCATGCATGCGAACTATCCGTTTTGATTGGTCAAGAATGAGCTGTACTATCCTAGGATCCTTCCCGTATTCACTTGCAATTCCCGTAGCGAGCAAGCTTGGATGAACTTTGGCAAGGTCGATGGTTTGGCCCTCCTGTTTTGAGATAATTTTCTGCGTGAAAACCACAATGTCTCCGTCTCTGAGGTCATTGCATGCCAAGACAAGATACCCCGCAAGGTTATCCCCCTTTTTTACATCATCGTGTAACTTGACAGGGATTACTTCCATAACCATTTGGGAAATTATGTTTCAACTTCTTAAAATTGTATTCCGATCAGGCAATAGTTTGCGGGCGAATATTTAACCCATAGTGTTTGTTTATTATGCCTATTAATTTCGAAAGGTCCTTTTCCTCGAGTGTGACGGTGGCAAGATCCTTTACTATGTCTTGAGCCCTGAAGGCAACCCCAAGTCCACAGATGTCAAAAAGCTTGACGTCGTTCGCACCATCCACAACCACTACGATGTCATCCTTCCTTTCCTTCCACTCGCGTATTTTTATGATGGCGGATTTGGCCTTGTCAGAATCCACATGGATTATCACGTCATCAAGTTTGTCATTTTTGAAGACAAGTTCGTTTGAAAAGACATAATCCAGACCCAGTTCATCCTTAAGTCTGTCAGTCATAATTGTAAATCCGCCGGAGACTGCCATTATCTTCCATCCAGCGGCCTTTAGGGCATAGCATGCCTCCCTTGCGCCAGTCATCACCCTGAGCGAGTCTGCAACTTGTTTGCACGTTTCAAAGTCTATGCCTCGAAGTAGCTGGATTCTCTTCCTAAGACCATCCTCCCAATTTATTGCGCCTTTGATTCCTTGGCGAGTTATCTCCCATATCTCATCCTGTTTGTTGATTGTTTCCGCCAAGATGGGAAGGAACTCAGCATCTAGTAAAACTCCTTCCACATCAAAAATTGCTAACATCAGTTTCTGCTTTGTGGAATGATGCAGAATATATTAATCTTAAGCGATCTGGTTGGCACCATACCACTAGCAATATATTCAAGATAACAAGATGAAAGTTATGGCCGAGCTTCCCCACAAATACGAGGTTCCAATAAAGGGCGCCACAACATCAAACCGATTATCGGATGAGACAAAGGAGGAACTCAAGGCCTCAGGAATGATGGATGACAAGGGGAAGTTGAAACTCAAAGGAGTCAGCCCCAAAATGTTAAAGAAAATGAAGGAGGAAGCCGTAGACTGTCCCATCCTGAAGAAAGAGGTTCCCTTTATCCAGTGTTTTGTATGCTCAAATTTTCAAAGCAGGATAACTGGAAAAGTTCTTTGCAAAGGCGACCCGCTCTAGAGCACAAGGCTCATTAGTACATTACCGGAAACGATGTCGATTGAGCAAAGAAATTGGGATTACCGCCAAAAAAAACGAGGATTTTAGCGAATGGTATACTCAAGTTGTGATAAAAGCACAGTTGACAGATTATGCTCCAGTCAAGGGCCTGATTGTTCTTAGACCTTACGGGTATTCCATCTGGGAATACCTAAAGGGATCAATCGATAAAAAACTGAAGGCTACGGGTCATGAGAACGGTTTCCTACCAGTTCTTATTCCGGAATCTCTTTTGAGCAAGGAATCAACCCATTTCGCTGGTTTTACCCCGGAGGTGTTTTGGGTGACTCATTCAGGAGAAAGCGAGATAGGGGATAGGCTTGCCTTGAGGCCCACATCAGAAACCCTGGCCTACTCCATGTATTCAAAATGGATCAAAAGCTGGAGGGACCTTCCCCTGAAAATAAACTTCTGGAATTCAGCCCTACGAGCAGAGATCAAATCCACAAAACCTTTCCTGAGGACCTCAGAATTCCTGTGGCAGGAGGGCCACACTGTCCATGCAACAAAGGAGGAGGCAGAAGTTGAGGTAATGACAATACTCGACATTTACAGAAAAACGGTGGAGGAAGAGCTTGCAATTCCTGTAATAATAGGAAAAAAGAGCGAGAAGGAGAAATTCGTGGGGGCAGTTTATACCACTACCATGGAATCCATAATGCCTGACGGGAAGGCCTTGCAGATGGGCACCTCCCATTTTCTAGGGCAGAATTTTGCAAAACCATTTGACGTTAAGTTCCTTGACACGCAGAATGTGGAGACGTTTGCATGGCAGACCTCGTGGGGCGTGTCGTGGAGGCTCATAGGCGCCCTGATCATGGTGCATGGGGATGACAGGGGACTCGTACTCCCACCCAGGGTTGCCCCCATCCAAGCAGTAATAATTCCCATCTATTCATCCCAGAATGACAAAGACCAAGTCCTAAAGAAGGCAAACGAGATAAGAGAGACGCTTTCAAAAAAAGACTTGAGGATACATGTCGATGCCAGGGATGAATTTACTCCTGGCTACAAGTTCAACGATTGGGAGATGAAGGGAGTCCCACTCAGAATTGAGTTAGGCCCAAAAGACCTAGCAAAGAACAAGGTAGTTCTTGCTCGCCGTGATAATAGAAACAAGTCTGACCTCTCCTTTGACGACCTCCAAAATGGCATAGTCGAAGCGCTGGATGTAATCCAAAAAGACCTTTTTGAAAGGGCTAAGCGGTTGCTAAATGAAAAGACAAAGACCGTGTCAGACCTTGGACAGTTCAAAAAAGAGATAGAGATTGGAATGTTCATACGCTCTCCATGGTGTGGAAACCAAAAGTGTGAGGAAACAATAAAGGAAGACACAGGGGCGGACATCAGGGTCATACCGTTTGACGCAAAGAATCCCGACATGCCATGCATAGTTTGCGGAACACCTGGCAAGACAGAGGCAATGTTTGCAAGAGGTTATTAGAGATCCCAAAGGAACAACCAGAGATTATATTTAGTGGCCATTCTTGAGACGACAAATGTCTGGTTCAAGTTCCTACAGGGACAGAATCTATATCATAAAGGACATAATCCTCATGCTTGTTCAATACGGTGAGCTCAATCAGACATCTTTGGTAAGCTTTTGTGGTTTGAATCTCAAGAAACACAAGCCCATTCTGGACGAGTTGGAATCAAATGGTCTTATTTTACGAGAGGAGAGACAGTTGGGAAAGAGGCTGATAACCATTTACAAACCAAGTCAGAAAGGGTTGGAATTCTGCAAGACGATTTTGGAACCTTATGAGAGGTTGTTTCCACGCAAAAAGGTTCAAAGTGACTCGGTTGAAAACGGCAGCTAATCCTCTTCCAAGCCGTAATCTGAAGCTATTCTCCTATCGATTTCGTCCTTTTGTTTTTGGTATTCCTTGTACTTTTGGTCCCATGACTTTAGTGTGACATATTGTTTTACGCCAGTAGCTATCCACACGACGGAAACTGAGATTATCACGCCGAGTAGAATGCCAAGGATGGTTCCAAACTCATGCTCGTTTTGCAGCATTGCATAGAACCTAGGGTGTGTCAGTAGGAAGATAGAGAGGCCTGTCGCAAGCGGTGCTAGGACAAGTGCAGATACCGAGATGCTAAGCAGTATTCTCCTCAATTCAAATATTCTTTCTATGAAGTTGTCAAGTGTGCTCAGTATGTCTATTCTGGAAAGTCCTTCCTTATCGTCCATCATGTTCCAGATTCCCCGCACGTTTCATCTTGTATGGGTTGTTCTTCAGCGCCATCACGGGTCCACCGTTATGGTACCCTTCATCTCAGGGTGTAGGTTCGAATAATATGTGTATGTGCCTTCCTTGTCGGCTACGAAGTTGATTGTCTGGGCCTGGAAATAGCCGAGCTTGTTGGTATGCACCTTGAATGCATCGATGTTAAGGTCCATGGGAGCCTGAGTGTCTTTGTCCTCATTTATGAAATGGAGCGATACCAAGGTTCCTTTGGGTATGTGTATTGAAGCATCAGGCACGCCGCTTGATAGAGATTTCTGGGCCTGTCTTGTAGACTCTTGTTCATAGAGATATCCCTGCGTCGGGTCATGAAGACCTATTATGTATAGATTAGTAGGCGCAGCAAATACAGGATGATCCACGTTAACTGGCGTGGACGTAGTCATGAGATAGTAAACTCCAGCGCCGGCAGCCGCCACTACTACGGCTATGAAAATAACAGTGCCCTTCGGAAACGAGGCGGTTTTTGCCTTATTCTTTTGTTTCTTTGCCAACACGTGTTAAGACCTTAGTGCGTATATTTATGTTGAGATTAACAAAGATTCGTAAAGGATATTATTCTGCTTTGCACTATTTCACAAACGTTACCACATGAAAAAGACAGAGGCGGCATTAATCGGGGTAATAATCGTGTTATCGGTAGCACTTGTTGTACAATTCGCCAATGGTAGAACATCGGGTGATATTTCCCAAGCTGCTGTCCAAAACCCTTCAGCCGCACAGGTATCACCGGGGTCGCACGGGGCAACTGACCAGACAAGCCCCGCCGATCCGCAGTCCGATTCTACCTTGACAGATCTCTTTAAGAAGACGGAGAACTCGGTGGTCCAGATAACCAGCAAGGTTGCCACCACAGACCAGACCATAATCATAAATGGTCAGCCTCTTTCAGGGCAGTCAACACGGCTGGGATCAGGATTTGTATACGACACCCAAGGCCGCATCATAACCAACAATCATGTTGTAGACGGCTCGAGCACCGTCAATGTTACTTTCATTGATGGAAACACGTACACCGCCAAAGTGGTTGGAACAGACCCCGATAACGATATCGCAGTAATTCAGATAATCGATGATTTTTCGGATGAAAAATTGGTACCCCTCCCCCTTGGGAACTCCTCTTATCTTCAGCCTGGCCAGCAGGTCGTTGCGATAGGCAACCCCTTCGGCCTCAGTGATTCCATGACGACAGGAATTGTTAGCGCCTTGGCAAGGCTCCTTCCAAACGAGAACACAAAATATTCCATCCCGGATGTAATTCAGGTTGATGCCGCCATCAACCCCGGAAACTCTGGAGGGCCCCTGTTAAACCTACAAGGTGAAGTCATTGGGATGAACACCGCCATCAAGACAAACACAGGAGACTTTTCAGGTATAGGGTTTGCAATCCCGTCTAACACCATCAAGAAAATCGTCCCAGTATTAATTAAGACCGGAAAATATGAGCACCCCTACCTCGGCATAGCAGGAAGGACCCTTGACCCCGATGTGGCCTTGGCAAATGGACTTGCCCGCAACTTCAAGGGAGTAATCGTAGAGAACGTCGTAAATGGAAGCCCGGCATCAAAAGCAGGCATAATAGCTGCAACGCTTGATGACAACAACATTCCCCATGGGGGAGACATAATAACAGCCATAGACGGGCACCCCATAAAGTCCATAGACGAGGTCATAGCCTATCTGGATGATCAAAAGTCCGTAGGTGACAAGGTTGTTCTTACCGTGGACAGACAAGGTAAGACTCTGGAGATTCCGGTAACGTTGGCAGCAAGGCCCGCCTCCTAGTCGCCACCACCCTTGAGAAATTCTTTCTTTATTCTGAAATTCCAGAGGTTTTCAGTTGCGATGCTGATCCCAATCCGTGGCCTTGCCTCAATCATATGTTCGGGTATTGGAATCCCTTCTGCAATATAGAGTCCCGAAATTTTCGTCAGATTTTCGCCACATTGTTTTTTTGTAATCTCAAGTGCTTGGGTAATCTTCGCAGGCCCGCTGGTAAGATTGGAAAGAACGGACGTCCTGCGCCGCCTCATCATGAACTCAAGCCCCGACCTTGGAACAAGTGATCTGATTAGAACCGCTCCTGCTTCCTCTGCTCGATCCCTAGCCACTGCATTTACACAATAATGCATCCCATATGTAAAATAGACATAGGCTTTGCCGACCTCTTCAAACATTGGCCTGTTCCTTTCAGTCTGGCCGCGAAAGGCGTGGCTGGCAGGGTCTTTTTTGTGCCGATATGCCTCCGTTTCGCATATTAGCCCCCCCATAAGATTGCGTCCTATTTTCCTCACTAGTGTCTTGCCAAGCAAGTCCCTTGCAACATCCACGGTGTCTCTTTGATAGAATAAACGTGGGATGGGTTTCATTCATCAACAGGTACAGGGATTCCCATTTTTATCTTGCCAATCAAACTGTGAAGTTTTTTCAGGTCATCCTTTAGAACCCCTGCAAGTTGCGGGTTGTATATTACTGCCGCAGGATGAAACGTGACGAAGTATAGTTTTCCATCCCTTTTCATGAGTTTACCTCGATTTTTCGTTATTTCTCCCCCGCCAAGCAAGGAACCAAAAGCGGTGTTCCCCAAAACACAGATAATTTTTGGCTTGATGACCTCGAGCTCCCTTTGCAGGTGGACAGAACATGATTTTATTTCCTGAACCGCAGGCCTTCGGTTGTTAGGCGGCCTGCACTTTACCACATTTGTTATGTAAACATGGCTTCTCGAAAATCCAGCATGTTCCAAGGCATCTGAGAGAATTCTCCCCGCCGCGCCCACAAATGGCGCTCCTTGGAGATCCTCATTCCTACCCGGCGCCTCGCCTATGAAGATCACGTCCGTATCTGGACCGCCCGATCCTGGAACGGCGTGCGTCCTACTCTTTGAAAGGTCACACAATATGCATGATGTTACGGATTTCCTGACGTCCTCAAGGCTCTCCGCCATTTCAGATCCCCACACTTTTCACAGTTGCTGTGCCCCTTATGTGTGGCCCGCCGTTCCCCATCCTCATAATCTGCATAGGATCCCCTTTGCCACAGTTTGTAATTGGCCTAACAGTGAAATCCTTTCCCACGGCATTAATTGATTTGAAAAATTCGGGTGAATTCCCCATTACGATGACGTCCCTGACCAGCTCCTTGCATTCACCGTTTTCAATTCTTCTCGCATACTGGCAAGAGATGCTCCAATTGTACCTCATCATATCTATGGATGGTACTTTCATGTCACAAATAAGATATCCTGATTTTACTTCTTTGATCATTTCTTCCGCCTCCCAGTCCCCCGACCCAATGCAGGTGCAAGCCATTCGTATTAACGGCATGAACGAAAATCCCGCTGAACGCATCGAGGAATTAGGCTCGGTCCCAAATAGATATGCCGTCTCCCTGCTCTGCATGTGATTCACAAGTATGCCATTTTCCACAAGCGACTTTCTGGAGGAGGGCACTCCCTCATCGTCATACTTGAAACAGCCCAGACTGGACGTGATCGTAGGGTCGTCAATTACGCTAAGGTGTTCAGATCCCACCCTGCTACCAATCTTTCCTGCCCACCATGCTCCTCCCGCCCATGCCATTTCCTTTCCTAGGACCCTATCCGCCTCTGAAGGATGACCTAGGATTTCATGGGTGAGCAAGGCAACAAAGTCTGGATTCATGACAACCGTAGTCTTTTCCTCCTTTGCAGGATTCGAGCACACCAGATGATGGGCCTTTTCGGATATCATTTCAGCGCGCTTTGTAAGGTCATTTTCACCTTCAAATACTTCCATGCCACCCCTCCCGCCCTCCGTTGTGCTTACAGTCTCCGAAAGCCCCGATTCACTTGCCGTTGCCGAAAGTGATGCAAAGGTATCGGTGTGGCTTTGAAATATTTTTGCCCCCTCGCTGTTAACAAAATATTTCTGAAATTCATCAGTTTGAACCAAGACGGAGGACTTGTGAATCCTTTTCTGCCCCCTAATTCTCCTATCGCAGTCCGCAGCAATCTCGACCATGTCCTCCATACGTGGCACCTTGGCTGCTTTTTGAATAACAGTGTCCACGTGCGCCTTACAATCTGAAAGAATTACTTTTTTCTTCTTTGCATGAGAATAGAAAAGAGCCCCCCTAATGGCACTCAGCACTCCATCCCTAACACTCTCCATTGACTTTGGAGAGGCCATGGAATAAAACCCCCATGCGCCGTTTGCCAGAACCCGAATTCCCAAACCCCTGTCCAGCCTAGATGAAGAATGTTCGACCTGTCCGTTTTCAAATAGGAACCCGCTGGAGGTAACCGACTCTGCCCTCACGTCACAGTACTGAGCCCCGTTTGCAAGAGCGTATTGCAGCGTCTTCTCAGCCAAGTCCTCCAACATACTAAAAGATCCAAGCCGGCAGGTATTTTACTTTATACGGGGGTTTTGGATGAGTTTCCCTTTTGAAGTGCAAATGAGAACATTGATCCTTTCGAGAGTTCGCTCGAAACCCATATTTTCCCACCGTGCGCGTCAATTATTCCCTTACATATCGAAAGGCCAAGTCCACTTCCGCCGGATTCTCGGGTTGTCGAGGTGTCTACCTGATAAAACTTTTTGAAGACTTTTTCGATAGAGTCTTGCGGTATTCCCTTTCCATTGTCCTTTACGGAAACGATTACCTCGTCAGCTCTTTCTTCCACAGAAATTTCTATCTTTCCAGTCTTTGGCGGCGTCGCCTTTAGGCTGTTTTTTATTAGGTTCGTGAGCACCTGGATTATCCTCTCTTCATCGTATTCCGCGTAGACATCCCTGTCGAGGGTATGAATTAGCGCGATCCTGTCTGCCATGGCCTGCGGCTGCATGACCATGATGGTGTTCTCTATAGTTTTCCGTATATTATGAGTGGATTTTTTTATCCTGAGTTGACCGAGTTCGAGCTTCTGGGCGTCGAGAAGGTCGGATATAAGCTGTAAGAGCGACGCCGCGCTTGATCTGATAACTTCGATTCTGTCCTTTTGATTCTTGTTAAGCGGGCCCAAGTGTTCCCCAAGCAGTATGTCGGAATATCCCTGGATTGGCACAAGCGGCGTCTTAAGCTCGTGAGTGATCATGGCAAGAAACTCGTCCTTCGAAATTTCCACTTTCTTAGCCTCCTCCTCTTTCCTCTGGATTGTACTAGAAAGTGAGTTTATGGTGGTGGCAAGTTCTCCTATTTCATCGTCTGAAACATAATCTATAGGCTCTCCAAAAATCCCCTCTCTCACCCTCACGATCTGGTTGGTGAGCATCTTCAGGGGCCCGAGGGATTTTTTAATCGATATCAAGACCGCCGCGAAGACCCCGCTGTCAGCAATGAGCAGTCCCTGGACAATTACAACATTTTGGCGCAAGTTAGAGTCTACAAATTTGTTCCATTCATCGACAAATTGCGAGGTAATTTTGAGCAGGTCCGTCCCGTGGTCGTCAAGGGACTCCAGTGCTGAGCCAAATTCCTTTGAAATTAAGGTATTATTTTCAACAAATTCCAGTTTTGCTTTTTCAGCAGCCCAAAGCGGATCAATGGACCTCAAGGAACCCGAGTTTGACCTTGGAATCAGAGGCAAATTTTGCTGCGTTATACCGTATTGGGCATACGAAGGGTCGTCAAGGGGCATCCCTTCAAGGGTTTTCAGATCAGCATCATAGGTAATCCTATCCTTACGAATTGCCTCAGTAGCATTCTTTCCCTCTCCGATGGATATTAGCAATGTGTTCTGCCCGATATCCTTTGCAACATTTACCATTTCTGCTGCGATCATCTTCTGTTTGTTATAGTTCCTGTCAAGCGTGGCTAGATCGTTTACCACCCCATTTGTAAGGGAAATTAAATCACCGTTTTTGCCCAAGATATAGGTGAGTGCATTCTTCACTTTAGGATCAAAAACGGATTCCTGCCGGATCTTCTCCGTGTCTTGTTTGTATACCTGCCACGAATTTCCCACCGCCTCATACACTGGATGCAGTTGTGAGGGAACTCCAACAACTGTGGTATCCTGATAGGTGCCACCAGTCCCTAAGACTGCATATGTACTATCAAAATCGGCAATTTCGTTCACCAGTGTCTGTCTGTCGGTCTCATTACCGCCTGCTATCGAATTTGCAGTGCCTTCGATTCTCTCTACAATCACCTTGAGGTCGTCGGCATCACTTATCGAGTGCAACACATCTAGGTTTTGCTGCGAAATGGAAAGCAAGAGGAAAAGATTTACTGCTGAAACTCCGATTATTATCCCGAGTAACAAGTATGTTTTTTGAGTTAGCTTCAATTCGATAGGGAGACTGCGCGCAAGCCTATAAAAGCTTGTATGAAATAGGTATAGTAATTAGTTAAAATGTCCGACGAGTTTCTCCAGGTTGCAAGACAGGAAATCCAGTCCGAATTGGCTGCTCTTGAAAAAGCAGTCATTCGTTGCAAGGACGATTCAGGCATATTCGAGAATTCCAAGGAGATAAAGGGGCATCTTCATAAGCTCAAGGGACTCGCCCCCATGATAGGCGAAGACGATGTGGGAGAAATGGCAAAAGCGACGGAGGTTGTAATTGTTCACGTAATATGCAAGGGTAAGACCCGCGGATCCTTTCACGTTATTGTCGGCGCCGTAAGCGATATGAAGAAAAATTTTTCCGGTCTACATGGGTCCAGCTTGTCTGATTTTAAAAAAAACATACGAGACATACTGCCACAGGTGTCAGGTCTTTGATCCCTTCTGAACTTAAATAGTCAGCCGGCAAACTGTAAGGTGTGGCAAGGATAATGATAGCAGACGACTCCGATGCCATCAGAATGGTTCTCAGAGACATCATAGCAATAGGCAAGCACGAATGCATCGCTGAAGCCGCAAACGGACTTGAGGCCCTAGAGCAGTTCAAAAAGTCGGATCCCGACCTTGTTCTCCTAGACATGGCGATGCCGAAAAAAGATGGTCTTGCGGTTTTAAAGGAAATAATTACAATCAGGCCAAAAGCAAAGGTCATCATGATCACGGCAAGCGACGACCAGGGAGTGATCAGGGAATGCATTACAGAGGGAGCCGCAGCCTACATACTCAAGCCCTTTAACTTTGAGGACGTCCTTGGCAAGATAATGCAAGTTCTCCAGTTTAACAGTTAGCAATCAGCCCAGCGCATCAAACCCGGCCATGATTACAGTTATGGTTAAAATGTGCGTCCTTGGCTGGGTAGGTGATGGAGAAGATAGTAGTAGACACCAGCATCATAATAGACGGCGAGATCACCAAGATGGTAGAGTCGGGAAGTCTCTCAGGCTGCGAGATAATCATACCCGTAGCTGTTTTGGACGAGTTACAATCCCAGGCCTCGCAGAACAAGGACTATGGCTTTGTAGGCCTTGAGGAAATAAGGAAGATCCGCGACCTTGCCCAGAAAAACAACATCACGCTCAGGTTCGAGGGCGAACGGCCCACCATGGACGATATCAAACTGGCAAGGCATGGAAGAATCGACGCAATCATAAAAGACATTGCGAAGAAGAATTCAGCCACGTTTTACACGGCAGATTATGTTCAGGCTCTCGTGGCGCAAGCTGAGGGCATCAAGACCAGTTATTCAAAACCGCAGGTAAAAGTAAAAGATCTCGAGTTTGAGAAGTATTTCGACGACCAGACAATGAGCATCCACCTGAAGGAGGGCACGAAACCCATGGCGAAACGGGGTAAGCCTGGCGCGTTTTCCTTGGTCGAACTTGGAGACAAGGCACTTGACAAGGAATATCTCGAAGGCATCACAACTGAGCTATTGGAATCCGCCAGAGTGAACCAAAGTGGCGTCATCGAGATTTCAAAGTCTGGTGCATTGGTTGTCCAGTTCCGAGACTTCAGGGTTGTGGTCACACACAGGCCATTTTCCGGCAGCTATGAAATCACGATTACCCACCCCCTCGTCAAACTTTCCCTTGAGCAGTATAGCATTTCGGAAAAACTGATGAAAAGGCTTTCAGACAGCTCCGAAGGCATACTTGTTGCAGGTGCTCCGGGGTCTGGCAAGAGCACCTTTGCATCGAGTCTTGCAGACTTTTACTCGGGAAAAGGCAAAATTGTGAAAACGTTCGAGTCGCCAAGGGATTTGCAAGTTAACGAGAAGGTTACCCAATACACTCTTCTAGACGGTAGCTTTGAAAACGCGGCCGACATACTTCTACTTGTAAGGCCAGACTACACAATATTTGACGAGGTTAGACGATTCCACGACTTTAGGGTATTCTCCGATCTGAGGCTCGCAGGGGTTGGAATGGTCGGAGTGGTACATGCCAATGCACCCCTTGATGCCATACAGAGGTTCATAGGGAAGGTCGAACTTGGAATGATTCCCCACATCTTGGACACGGTTGTCTTTATCAAGGCAGGCCAAATATCCAAAGTGTATGAGTTGGAATTCAAGGTCAAGGTGCCAACCGGAATGACCGAACAAGACTTGGCAAGACCAGTCATAGAGGTCAGGAATTTTGAAAACCATTCATTAGAATATGAAATTTACACCTATGGTGAGGAAAACATAGTCATACCCATTTCCAAGGAGGCAAGGTCAGGCGGCATAGAGAGGCTGGCGGAGTCGAAAATAAAGGACACGTTGAGGAGGTATGATCCCGATGCAGAAATTGAAATACTCTCAAACAACAGAGTTCGGGTCAGGGTTGACAAGGATTCCATCCCTTCATTAATAGGCCGTGGGGGCTCGACTATCAACGAGCTTGAAAAAAGCCTTGGCGTTCACATTGATGTAGAGCCAAGGGAGCGCTCCAATGGCAGCGGGGAGTGGTTTGAAATGTCCGAGTCAGGCAACAACATGGTTCTAGAAGTCAGTCCGGAAAATTCTGGAAGGAATGCCGATGTCTACATCAGGGGAAAACACCTCATTTCCACGCGAGTAGGCAAGCGGGGCAGGATAATCATAGCCAAGAGGTCAAACCACGGAAAGAAGCTGGTCAACGCCGTCATGTCAAAAGACGACATAAGGGTGGCCATACAAGACTAGTCAAAGGCTGGTTGATCGGAAATCTTCACCTTGTTGTAATTGATCTTTTGCATGGAATCTTATCTAGAAATCCCAGAAATTGAGTAGGACATGGATGAGGGAATTAGGAAGAGTATTCATAAAATTAAAAAAATGCGGGAATCTGTAAAGAGAAGAGCAGAGATATATTCAAGCCTAGGAAGCCTTGACGATCGAGGAACTGCAAGGGCCCTTGGTGCGCTTCAGCGAGCCCCTGCGCCGGGAAAGAAGATCCAGAAGATAGGCTTCATTTTTCTTCTTTCGCCTGAGCCGTTTACTACCGTTGCTGGTGTCCCGATGATAATAGCCGGCAGGTATCTAGACAAGGTCTACAACGGTGCCACCATCTCGGACATAGGCCACGAGACCAGAAACTTTGCAGCCCACATCTCCGACTTTAAGGAAAAGATAAAGTAACTGCAAGTAAGGTTTTGTCCATTGGTTTTTAACTAGACTCGGCACAAGGTCTTTGTGGCAACAAGGGGACAGGTATTAATTCCAATAGCCATCACCGCTGCTATAATCGGGTTAGTAGGAGTCCTGACAATACCTTCCGAATCAAAGCTTGCAGAAGTAAAGTTTCCGCGTGGGACCGTGAAGATAGGTAACGTAACCTTGGACGTTCAGATAGCAGAAACCGATGCCCAAAGGACTAGGGGACTGATGTTTCAGAATCAGATGCCATATGACAATGGAATGATCTTTGTCATGAACAATGAGCAGGTGATACCAATCTGGATGCTGAATATGCAATTTCCTCTTGACATAATATGGTTTGACAGCCAAGGAAACATTGTTCACATGGCCAAATATGTCCAGCCGTGCAAATCTGCCCTTGAAACCGTAACCTGTACCGTCGACAACGGCGGAGGAAAACCCGCAAAGTACGTACTAGAGGTGACTGCGGGCTTCATAAACAAATTCAACATAACTTCAACCTCAAAGCTTGATATAATTTCTATCTAACCCCGTCCCCATGGACTGCCTTATCCAGCTCAGCGAAGGCAGACCGCACCTCGTCGACAGCCCCCTCATCTTCAAGAGTGCTCACGTCCCCTATCTTGTCGTTGTTTGCAACGGATTTCAGCAGCCTCCTCATTATCTTGCCGCTCCGCGTTTTTGGAAGTTTTGAGACGATGTAAAGTTTATCCGGAGTGGCAATTGGTCCCACGACCTTCCTTATGTGCAGGATAAGTTCTTCCCTTAATTTTTTGTCGGGCATCACGCCCTCCTTTAACACCAAAAAAGCTATTATGGCCTCGCCCTTTACCTCGTGCGGTATTCCGCAGACGGCTGCCTCGGCAACGGATTTGTGCAAGACAAATCCACTTTCAATTTCTGCAGTTCCAAGCCTGTGTCCTGCCACCTTGAGGACATCGTCTGCCCTCCCAAGCATCCAGAAATAACCATCCTTGTCCCGGATTGCATAATCTCCCGGATAGTACATGTTCTTGTATTTTGACCAGTATACCGTTCTGTATTTGTCATCATCTCCCCACAGCGTAAGAAGCATTCCAGGCCAGGGAGTTTTTACAACAAGGTAGCCCTTTGTTTCTGGGGGCACGTCATTTCCATTTTCATCGACCACCGCTACATGTATTCCAGGCAGCTGCCTTGCCGCAGAACCTGGCTTTAGCGGGATTGTCTCTACACCTGGCACGGGCGAGATCATCGTGCCCCCGGTCTCGGTCTGCCACCACGTATCCACGATCGGGCACCGCCCCTTCCCTATCACATTAAAATACCAACGCCAGACCTCGGGATTGATTGGCTCTCCCACGGTACCAAGGAGCCTAAGACTCGATAAATTGTGAGAGTTGGGAATCAAGTCCCCATATTTCATGAACATGCGCAAGGCAGTAGGAGTAGTATAAAGGATAGTCACTCCGTATTTTTCCACCAGATCCCATAACCTTCCAGGGGTCGGGAAGACTAGCGCCCCCTCATACAAAACCTGTGTTGCGCCATGCATCAGCGGTCCGTACACCACATAGCTGTGCCCCGTCACCCATCCTATATCGGCAGTACAGAAATAAATGTCGTCATCCCTGATATCAAAGATCCACTTGAAGGTGCTGTAAAGGTGTACCAAATACCCTCCAGTTCCATGCAGTACTCCTTTTGGCTTCCCTGTTGTTCCAGAGGTGTACAATATGTAGAGCGGGTGGGTACTCTCCATTTCCTCCGCGGGACAGTGTTCGGGGGCTTTTTCAAGAAGGTCTTCCCACAGCCTGTCCTTTTTGCCAAAGTTCACCTCCAAGTTGGCGTGCCTGTACACTAGGACGTGTTCTACAAACTCAAGCCCAAAAATTGCTTCGTCAACTGCCTTCTTCAAAGGAACCACCTCGCCCCTTCGGAACCCCCCGTCTGCTGTTATTATGACCTTGGACTCCGAATCGACCACCCTATCGCGTATGGACTGCGAGCTAAAGCCTGAGAAAATTACCGTGTGAATTGCACCGATTCTCGAGCAGGCAAGAAGAGTCACCACAAGTTCTGGGATCATGGGCAGGTATACCGTTACCCTGTCACCCTTTGCCACCCCAAGTAACTTGAGAGCGTTTGCAACCTTGCAGACATAAACAAGCATCTCGCCATAGGTGAGCGACCTAGTTTGCCCGTTTTCATTTTCCCACAAGATGGCAGTCTTGCCTGGGTTTTTTTGAGCTATTACATCAATGGCATTGTAGGAAGCATTCAGTTTGCCGTTAACAAACCACCTTGCGAAGGGCGGGTTCCATTCTAGTGGACTGTCCCACTTTGCAAACCACTGGAGGTTTTGTGCCTGCTCCTCCCAAAATTTGACGTAATCGTCGGAGGCGCGCTTCCGCAGGAGGCGGTCATCATTTCCCAAGCCTATCTCATACGAGGTATCCAACAAACAGTGTTGATACCATCTTTAAAAAAAAGGTTCGCTCGAAAGGAGGTGGAGTGGAGTCCCATCCCTACGAACCGCTAAGACGATGAAATTCTCTTAAGCCAGTCCGAATCTTGAGGATCTTCTTCACCATCGGCTCCAATGGCAACCGGTTTAGGAGTTGATGGTTGGGAATTGCTTTCACCAACTGCTGCGCCGGCCGACACTGGCATCTTTGGAGGAGAAGGTACTGTTTCCACCGTACCAAGGTAGGAAACGGCGGCTGAATGAATATCCTGTTTTGGACTTTCCGTTTTCTCCACGCTGTCCACTGAAAGGTCGTTGATCCTACGCTGAATGTTTACTATCTCTGCCTTTTCGTGTTCGATGTGCTCTATGATTTCGACCGTGTGGGTTTTGACTGACTCATACTTGGCATCAGAAATTTCATTGCTTTTGTTTTGCAATTTGGCATCAAATCTTAGCATCCTGATTGATTTTAGCTGATTGTCAAGGTCTGCCAGTCTTTGCTCCAGTCTTCCCTTGATATGCCGCTCGGTCTCATCCAGAGTAAGCAGTTTCGTCTTATACTTCTCGTGGATCAATTCAGCGTCCTCCTTCATGTCGTCATTTTCAGATACGATGTCTATCAGCGCACGGATTCGGCGCAATGTAAGGCCCTTTTCCCTCAGCAGCCTCTGGGCATCCAATCTCCACCTAGGAATGAAAATCACATATTGCCCCTGAACTACGAGCTGCTCAAAAGGAACTTGTTTCAGCCCTTCGGAACCACAGTCAACTCCGACGGTTTGTACACTTCCGTCTATGTCGGTTATAGTGCCTATGACTTTTCCAATGTATGTGCCATACATGTCCTTAACTTGCTTGCCAATAAACTCGACATCTTCTTTGCTCATTAGGCACATGTCAATTTTTTAATATAACCAGCAAAGTGTTAACAAGGTTTAAAATTTTTGTAAGATCATTTTAGCTAAGTTTTTCCCTTTTTTATACCACATTAGGTAATTTTAAAATGACTTGTATCGTAATGGTTCAACGATGATCACAAAAGAAGAGTTAGATGAAGTTCTGCACTTTGTAGCAAAGAGGTGGATTGACATGAGCCGGGACCAAAACCACAAGGCCTTTGAAAACATGCCGACAGATTTCTGGATGAACTCCATGGGCGGAACAGCCGGGGAAGGAAGGTGGGTGACCACGCTCATGTATACCGAAGATGTATCAGAGGCAGAATCTTTCAAAGAAGTGTTGCTCAGGTGGCAGTCAAGACACAATGCCCCAAAAGAGGGAGCTCCAGACCTCATCCAGATTAGAAAAACGACCGACCGCTAAACATGGTCGCATTTGCGCGTGGTGTTGTCTGACTAGGCAGAACAATTATTATAATTGTGGGGGTTCCAGAACTTGTTGTCGGAGTTTTCAGATCACGAAAAAAAAGTCCTCATGGATCACTTTTCGAACACTGACGATTCAGTTTTTGCGATCATCACCACGCGACAGGTGGATCGTGGCGCGCTCATGTCAAGGTATAGCCGCACCGACAAGAGCATGCGAAAGGTTTTCCTCGACGAATTTCTCCACAACGAAAGCCGCGGTCAAGAGTTTTACGACAAGGTCTTGCTTGAATACGGTGATGACTCCGTTGCCGAGCTCGGCGAGGCCCAGATCGCAATTGAGGGCGTGTCAAATATCGCTGTAAAGAAAATCGAGGATCGCAGACTGGGCTTGTCATACCTTGAGAAATCCTCACGGTACGTTGCCTGGGATAAGAAGGTTGCAGGGAGGTACAAATTTTTTCTTGAACCTGACATAATGGATTCAAGGCATGCAGACAGGTATGTGGACTCTTGCAATCTCGACTTTGACATGTATTCCAAAAACATCCAGCCGATGATTTCCTTCATACAAGAAAGAGAACCCATCGATCGCCAGAAATTCAAAACCTCTGATGGTAAAGATGCCCTTTTTTCTGACCTTAGAGAGGAATCAGACATCAAGTCAGCGACCCGCATATACAATGCGACAATCAGAGCAAAGGCGCTCGACGTCCTCAGAGGATTGCTTCCTGCCTCCACACTTACAAATGTTGGAATAACTGGCAATGGCAGAGCTTTTGAATATCTTCTTACCATACTTTATTCCTCCGGACTAAAGGAGGAGAGGGACCTTGCCTTCAAGATGCACCGAGAGCTTTCCACGGTCATCAGCTCCTTTGTAAAGAGGTCAGATGACCCGCATGGGAAGGAAATGCAAAAATATCTTCGCCAGATACGGAAGGAGTCCAAGGATTTTTCCGCCCGTTACCTCAAACCAAGTAAATCAAGCGATTACCTTGTAAGACTTGTAGATGCAGGAGGACAGAAAAAGGCAGAAGACATGGTGATAACGGCGCTGCTGTACGATCAGTCGCCGGGACTTTCCTACCGCGATGTCCTTTCCCAGGTAAGGAAGATGCCCCCCAACGCAAGGAAAGTGATCATCAAAAGGTTTTCCGAGATGAGGGCCAACAGGAGGCAGAGGCCGCCGAGGGGGTTCGAGATGGCCGAGTATACATTCGACCTGCGGACTAACTATGGCATGTTCCGCGATCTTCACAGGCACCGTGTGCTGACCCTTGAGAGGCAGCTATTGACAGCAGACCACGGCTTTTCCCTGCCTGAAGAAATCATCGCTCTTGGAATAAAGAAGGATTTCGAGGACTGCATGTATAGGTCAAAAGAGGTGTTCGCCCTTTTGAAAGGCCAAATGCCCGAACAGGCACAGTATGTGGTACCCTTTGCTTACAATTACAATTATTTTATCAAGTTAAACCTTAGAGAGGCCACCCATCTCTTGGAGCTTAGGACTGTACCACAGGGACATGCAGATTATCGCAAAGTGGCCCAGTCGATGTACCGTTGCATTAAAAAATCCCACCCCAACCTAAGCCAGATAATAAAATTCGTAGACCTGAAAGCATACGGGCTTGAAAGATTCGAAGCGGAAAAACGGATAGAGGAAAAACGAAAGCGCCTACGTTGAAGCATTTAATTTGCTGCCAAAAATAACATATCTTCACAATTCCTTGACGGCGATTTCCTAGTAGGCCCCTCTATAAACCCCGCATTTGGGATTTATGGTATTTTTTTATATAAGATTCATCAGAATTATGTTCATTGGAAATAGAGGAGGAAAAGGCAAAGCGCATTGCTACAGGATTCTTCGCGCAATACCACTCTGTAATCGAGGCCAAGGCAATCAAAGAAGGCAAGGTGTGGTTCGTACACGTGACCGTCCTTGGAGGAGAGAATAAAGTGGCCGCCATCGATTCTGATTCTGGCAGAATTCTGGGCTGGAATACATTTGGATCTCCACAAGGATGATCCATTGCCTGTCTGATTCCGCCTTTTGTTTTTCCAATCAAAGGGGCGAGTCGCAGAAAGTAATCCATACCTTCCAGGCAGGAATTATTTGAAGAGCTTCTCTATCTGCTTGTATGCTCGGATGTATTTTTGCCCAAGGCCTGTTGTGATGTAAAGGGGTCGTTTTGCGTATGGCTCCCGCTTGTCCATCTCGATAAGCCTTTGATTTTCCAAAAAATTGAGGTAATGATCCATCTGTTTTGAATTTAGGTTGCATTTGTACATGATGTGGGTTTTCAAGGCACCTTTTTCACAGATTTCCAATATCATATCTATAATCTCGACCCATCCTCGGTTTCCCCAGCCTATCACGTTTTGTTCAGTAAAACCATCGATCACTGCTAATATCACACCAAAAGTCCGAAGACAGGGGCTCGTCGAGGGAAACTCCTGAAAATACTTCCAACACTAAAATTTGGCACGGCTGAGTATTTTAGAATTTAGCATCTATTTTTTGTATCAAAAAACAATAGAAATGGTCTAGTTTTTCAGTACAGAAAACCCTAGTTTTTTACCTCCGAATCCTGCATTCCACGACATTTCCACATGACTTTCTCCCCACAGACTGTTCCAGTGATTCCAAAATATGGATTCATTTTTTATAATTATCTTCTTGAAAAAAATACAAAAGAGCTTTGAAACCTATCAATTCACATTGACTCTGGTAATCCTTGTCCCACTGGCCAGCAAGACCGGACAAAATGAATCCGCCTTTTTTATTTACATCAAGCCCTAATCAAGTGGGCGAATAATTCATAGTGAAATTTCTTCTATCACGACATTTCAGATTATCCCGATTAATTTTATACCATAAGAAACATAGCCAGTTGTTAAATAATCGTGGTAAGAAAGGACTTCGATGCAGACCCCCAGCAGCGGTCACGTCACACATCAAAGATTGTCTCCCTGGCCAGTACAATGCGTTGACCCCTTCCCCAACCAAGATTCCGGCACTAGAACTCAAGCAAAGGAATCACAATGCGATTGAAATTCCACCAAACCTCCCACATGCCCAGCCTTTCTTTTGCAAAGAGGTGAAACTTCATGAAAATCTTAAAATTTCTCATCCGTAGGATAGCGCTAAACTTTCCGGCAAGGTTTCTGCTATGCGCCACATTTTTTTCCATCCTCGCACTTGAGTGGTTTTCGCAGATCCAGATGCTTGAAAACCAATCCCTGGCATACGCATTCCATTTTCTTCGCATACCTGCATATCTTACCACAAGCGGCCTCTATCTTGGTAACTTTTATTCGCCAATAGTGGTGTCGGCTCCTTTACACGTACAGTTGCTTTTTGGCGTGTTTTTTCTCTCCCTTGCCACCTCCACCTCCAGCAGTCTCAGCATGCGGTTGAGAATCCTGTCATATGCGGCCCTTTGTGCAATTTTTTTTCCAACATCCGAGGTTTTTCTCGTTTCTGCGCTTTATTGCATACACATCCCGTTTTCGGTCGACTATTTGTACGGGAGTTATATTGTCGCCTCCCTTGTCGGCGCCTTTCTTATAGAGGCTTGCTTGTTCAAGAACATCACTTGGCCCAGAGGGACTCCCGTCCGCCCCTTCGTCAGCCGCACCTATATCGACGAGTATCTTTTTTTTCTAGCGATGCTGGCATCATCAGTCATCATGATGTATGCCCTGGCTTCAGTTCTACAGATTAGTTCAGACTCGATCACGTTCAGCTACCTGGTACTTAACATCACGGTAATTTTTTCATTCAATAATTTCCTTGCCTATTTCTTGATGGAGGCAAGGCTGCCGGCATGGATAAAACGACGCCCGATAGGACGCCAGAAACCCAAAGTGATCTCCTTCCTGCTTCCGGCATATAACGAGGAGGGCACAATTCAGAGATGCATAGAGAGTATCGACAGGGCTGCGGCAAACTACCGCGGAGGGACTGAAATAATTGTTGTAAATGACGGTTCGACGGACCGGACTAGGGAATTGGCCTCATCGGCAATCATGGACCTGAAAAATTGCGACGGCGTAGTTTTCAACATACCAAACTCCGGCAAGGGGTCGGCACTCCGATACGGCCTAAAGAGAACCTCAGGCCAGATAATTTTCAGGATAGATACAGACTCGGTCATAGAGGCAGGGGCAATAAGTCCAATCGTCTCCCATTTTTCTGACCCATCCGTGGGTTCGGTTTCAGGAGTGATTGTGCCGATGGAGGAAAAATCCATTTGGCAAAAGATAATTTCACTTGATTTCATCTTCCTCTACCTTTTTTACAAGAGAGAGGAGGAACTTGTCGATTCCATCATGGTCCAGTCCGGAGCCTTCTCCGTTTTCAGTAAGGATGCGTTGATGCGCGTTGGAGGATGGGCAGAGGACAGGTACGGCGAGGACGGTGAAATTACGATACGGCTTGGGCGTTACGGTTACAAAAACGAGCTGGAACCACGTGCGGTGCTCAGGACAGACCAGCCCTCAGATTGGAAAAAACTCAGGGAGCAGAGAATACGCTGGAATATTGGCTATTACTATTCAAGGTCGGCAAATTTTAGCCTGATAAGGGAGTTCAGGGGCCCTCGAACCATGATGTATCTTTTTGGCATGTATGCTCACGGGGTAGACTTTGCCTATGCAGTATCCCTGCCTTTCTTCATACTGGGCCTCGCCTTTGAATATTATAGCTCTGCCGTTCCTGCGGCTGAAATTTTTGATGACATATCAAAGATAATAATAGTTGATTTGTTGTTGTTTGGATTACAACATTTGTTTCACCCATACTGCGCTTACAAGTTCAGGAGGCCAGACCTCATTGCATACATCCCACTCCTTAGAATTTACAACATAATTAACCAGGTCGTGTTCAGAACGGAGGCCGTGGAAATCCTCCTGGCATGGTCATCCCGCTGGAAGAAATACGACAAGAGATCCTTTCACGCCCTACGACGCGCGATGAGGTCCACCCTCAGTACCTAGGCATGCCCCCTTGCAGCATTAAACCTGATCATTTGAGACTTGTTTCAAGAAGGGCGCACGAAATCCCGCGATTGTGGCCATGCGGAATCATCATGGCCCTTTTAATCACTGGCGGGTTGTCAGAATACGCCTTTGCGGAATCTGCCCTGCCAGCCACGCCTTATCCGCCCCTTATTCAAATGAGGGGGGGCACGGTCGACTCACAAATAAGATGCCCCGCAAGCATGGATTTGGTGTTCAAGGCTGATGACCTTTCACCAGCCTGTGTACGTCCATCTACAGTTTTTATCCTTGCCGAAAGGGGCTGGGCATTGAAAGGCCATGATTCCCATGATCTTGTCACGGGCCCCCCTACGAGGGATTATGCCCTAGCATTCCTGGTAAATGCGGCATCGCCTGCATACAACAACACAGTTGGCATGATAGCAAGTCATCTCAAGAAAGGAGACTATCTAATTGTGGAAGGGATCAGCAGTTCCGACCCAACCGTCAAGGTGCAAGAGTTAAGCTCGCATGTAGCCCCCGGGGTGAAGGTGCGAGCAATCGCCATATACAACACCATAAGGTCATTGACAAGCAGGTTGCCCACCCTTCCCGGTGGTTTTGACTATATCGGATACGATTACGAAAAGGGATCTGCCTTCTCTCCCGAATTTACTACAAGCGAGCAATCGTCGATAGGGTTTTTCGATCAGGCAAGAAGATCCGTCGGGGAATACAACGTGAGGACCGGAAGCAGTGCCAAGCTCCTGATCATGCCTCCCTACGGTGAGCTGAGGAATGCGGGATGGGACTGGGGCGAGGCCGCGAAGCACGCGGACATGATAGACATCCAGCTACAGGCGTTTGTAAGGGATCCGCAGTTCTTCAATTATACTCTGGATGCGCTCGCCCAGATAAAGCAGGAGGCGCCATCTACAAAGGCGTTTGTCCAGATATCGCTTGTAGAAAAAAGGGGCACCGCAAGCGACAACCTAGATGCAATCAACGAGATCCGCGCCCTTCCGCTTGGAGGGTTTTTCATGTTTTTCCACCCCAACCAGACCTCTGAAGTAAGCCAATTCCTCAAAATCTTGCCTTCTTAAAACCTCGCGGGATCTCCCCTCACCTATTTTGGCGGCAAGAGAGCGGTTCCAGACGGAGTAATCGTGCCAAACTTTTCCGCAGCATTCCCAATTTTCCCATGCCTTGCGATATACTCCAGAGCTTCAGCCCCCAGCGTCTTCACCCTAGGGAGTGGCCCCTTACCCTTTGATTCTCGGTCAACGTTGAAAAGCCCGAAACGCGACTTTGGCATGTAGTCATAGTCCCACTCCCAGTTGTCAACGATAGACCAGTAGAGGTATCCCAGAACATCGACCCCGTCCTTTATGGCATGAAGAACTTCGCAGGCGTGGGATACAACATACGGGGCTCTCATGCCTATAGGGGCTTCAGATCCCCGGCTAGTGTCGGTTTTTTCTGCAAATCCATTTTCAGTGATTAATATCGGCAGCCCGAACCTGTCGTCTAGGTATTTGAGGAGGCGATAAAGCCCTGCAGGGTAAACCTCCCACCCTAGATCGTTTAGAAGGTTGTGTCTTGCCCCCGCCGAGCCCAAATCCTCATCGAATACCCCGCCTGCCCAAGGCACGACGAGGGAGATTAACTCATTTTGGTAGATGTAAACGGACCGGTAATAATTCAACCCCACAAAGTCAAGCCTTCCCTTCCAATGCTCAACGATCCTGCAGTCCTTGTTTTCAAGCATGAGAGTCGGGTTGAAAATTCCATCCGTTATCGCTTCCAAAAAGACCTTGTTAAAACAGTAATCGTACTGCGCTGTGGCCTTCCTGTTGACACCAAGTATATCATTTTCCGTCTTTACCTTTGGAAAAACCATCCCATGGGCCATCCCCACCATCGAGCCGGATCCGGCTACCTGTTTTATTGCGTCATATGCCCTAGCGTGGGCGTCAATGAGGTTGAAGATGACGGTCTTTGCGCGATCTTCCGCCCCCATAAACCCCGGGGACCAGATCCCTGCCAGATATCCAAAGGCAACCGAGGACATGGGCTCATTGATGGTAAGCCAGTATTTGATTCGGTTCTTGAACTCACCGGATATGCACTTGACATAATTAACAAAGGCGTCCACTGTACTTTTGCTGCACCATCCCCCAAGCGACTTTTTAAAATCAGCATCCTCGGCGTCTAGCAGCGTAGTTGGTGGGGTGAGAACCCATTTTGGGAGCGTGAAATGGCTCAGTGTTACAATCGGTTCAAGGCCCGCCTCGTCCAACAAATCCAGCATCCGAGAGTAGTGTGATATTGCGTCCATGTCAAATCCAGACCCGTCCGACCCTGGCTGGGACGGCCCGGCAGGTTGTATACGGCTCCATTCTATGGAGAGACGGTAAGCGTTCAATCCAAGCGACTTGGTCCTCCTTACATCATCTCCAAAGACTTTGAGATTCCAGTGGTCAACAGCCTTTCCCGGGTCTTCAAGGTTTATGGAGATCTTTGCCAGTTTTGCAATGGAATCCACCTTATCCCTCACAAAGCCCGAGCGAGAAAATACCGACCAGTCGTTTGACAGAATTTCCCCCTCCACTTGGTACGAAGATGTTGCCACCCCCCAGAGGAAACCAACCTTCCTGCCATCCTTGCCCTCATGGTCAAAGGAAACTCCGGAGACGTCTGGAAGGTCCTCACCTTCAGGATAAAGATCATCGCCATGTCTGGTATGCGCCATTCTTGAGATCCATGGTACAAAAATTGCTTAAAAAAATGACGCATCTTTCCGTCTTCCCAACAATGCGAGACTGGCTTGATAATACAAGGACCGCTTGGGGGGCTGGCTCATAAATTTGCATGCAGTGATGATAAATGACTGTCACGAGTCAAGTGCCGAACCATTGTTCCAAGGTATGGCTCTTTTTTTCTATTGCCTTCTTTAGCCTGTTAAGGGACGTGTCAACCCGCTCGCTTGAAAAACTGCGCTCCTTTGTCAGGTATTTTGCTATTCCGGCATGGTCTACCATGCCAAATTTTATGTCAGAAACCTGGGCAACCTTCGGGTGAAGGAATATTTCGCGAATCTGCCCATAGTCTACAGTATTGAGTTTGTCCCGGATTTGGGGTACGTCTTCCAGTACGCCATACTGTTTTATGGCCTTCAACGCGGTCTTGGGACCAATCCTTTCAAACCCGTCAGGATTAAAGTCGGTTCCTATCATTATCCCCACGTCTACCAACTGCTCCCTTGTTATTCCAAGTTCGCCGAGTGTCTTTTCCAAGTCAATAATTTCAGGCTCAACTTCTATCGTCGTATTCCTGTTAGGCAGTTTCCTCCTACCGCTGTTAGTAAAGTTTCTCACAAGTTTTCTTGCTCCGAAAAGGAGTGAGTCGAAATCTTGGCTTGCAGAGGCATGTGCAAGGCCCGTTATTGTAAGGTTTGCGGCAGTAGCTTCACCCTCGGATGGGGCTTGTATGTACGGGATACCAAAGAGGTCAAGGAGCCGCTTTGAGTCCTCTACCATTTCGTCTTTTAGGACAGACGTTTGCTGTGCATATTTTCTTGCGTCCTCATACTTTCCCTGACTGATTGCGATCTCGTATTTTATGGTGGCTTCCTTTTTGACCTGTTTTCTTCTCTCGATTTCCGCCGATTTCAGTGATGGCGGCTTGCCATCAAATACGTAGACTGGCTTTATTCCTATGGAGAGGAAGTTTATGTTCCTATAGAAGAGTCCTGAAATGTGGCTCGTGACTTTACCATTGAAATCGGTTAGCGGCATCCCGTCTGGACCGCGGATAATTGCAAGAAACTGGTAAATTGCATTGTAGGCATCAATGGCGACTACCTTCGATGCAAAGGATTCCAAGGTAGTTTTTTCCCGTACGCACAGCGGTTTTAGGTCTAGGCCCACAGAATCGGTTTAGGATGGGCTGGCTTTTGTGCTTTTCTTGTCAGGAATTCCCCGCTCACTTCTTTTTTGCATTTGACTTTGCCTCCCACCCTCTCTCGATTATCTCCTCGTAAATGTTTGAGAGTTTTGGGATCGCCTCACCCTTTTCTGCAGCGGATTTTACCTTTTCCCTGTAATAGTTCTCGATGGCCTTTGCAGTCTTGCCGTCAATCGTGATCGAGATTCGCGTCTTCGCCATGGTATTTTGCTAGTATAGCCATATCAATAATAAACTATCCATTATCAATTATTGCGCAAGAGAACAAATCCCCCGCCTTTGACTTCCAGGCGAACCGGCATGTCGGGGGCCAACCCCAGTTGGATGAGGAGGTCTTCAATTGTAGAGTCGTCAGGCAGGACATGTTTTCGCCCCTCGAATTCTATCATGATGGTTTTTTTTGTTACTGCCTCCATCGAACACCATTAAGATAAATAATCTACTTTATATCTTTTATTATGTATTTGATCATACGATCGGATGATCACTATTCTGAGTGTATTTATGTACCCAAATCCGAGTCCTTAATGCGGCCAGGTTAGCCAAGCGGTACGGCGACCGCCTCGAGATCACATACAAGGTAGCGGTTGTGCTTCTGCACTCAGGGGTTCGAATCCCTTACCTGGCGCTTCAAATCCCTCACCCTGCGCTATTATCTAAAATGAATACCCGCTATGAACAAAATTTTCAATTTCGATTTAAAATTGTAGAATCCCGCTAAAATTGGTGCCTAGGTATGTCAAGCCCGGTGATGAAGAAATAGCACTACGAAGCAGATGCTATGTGAGAGAACAATACTCAGATACGAATTCCCTTGAGGGGTTTTGTCTACTGAGTTTAGTTCCCCCACTTTAAAACCTGTTTCAGAGTGAATCCTGAAAACTAGTGCAATAATTAAAAACAATTTAACTTGAGTTTGTAACCACGAAATGTTGTATCTTGACATCACCCCATTCATCCCCACCCACTATTGTGTAAGTGCCAGCATCGAAAGGATGAAGTTTGCCGCGATTATCCAAGTAACCACTGATAGCAAAGTGAGTCTTCATATCAACTAAACCAAGACAAGAATACGGCAGATCACAGTTTTCCTTTACCTTGTCACTTAAAGGTTGGAAGACATAGCTTTTAACTAATGGAGGCTTGGGGCACGGGGGATTCGGATATAGTATCAACGAGCTTTCATTGGTCTCATTATGTTCAGTATAATATCCACGAATGACAGACATTCCAAGCGGTAAATTTGAACATGGCAATGTGTTTAGATCATTACGTATCCAATGTTTTTCTGCCATACTAGTCAGAACTTGTGATTGGTTATTTTCAAGCGATATGTCTATCCCTATAGTTCCTCCACGCTGTATTGTTGTAGAATTTACAGAAAGTAAAAGTGTCAGATTTGATTGGTTAGGGTCTTTTGTAACGAAGCTAATCGATATTCCCCAATTACGTTCCGCAAGCTTTAACGCCGTTTCAGGTTTTACACATGCCGGATACCCATCTTCTGATTTAATTACTAGTTGTAAACCCTCATTACATTTGACATCTTTTGCAGGGACTCCTGCTCTAAATTGTTCGAGTGGAGTATGATTTGTATAATGTTGCCCATATGTCATGCCAATTCCTCCCATAACACAAATTAACAAAAGGATAGGAATAAAACGAGTCATCATGTTGAAAAATGGTGAATTCTCAATAATAAATTAAATGTCACTTTCAACTGAATCAGTTTTATAGAATCATCAAAAGTTACATCATTACGTGTCAAAGATTGCTGTCAAGAACTCAGGAAAATCTTCTTAGAATTCGTTATTTAATAAATTAAAAAGAAAGGAGGCTGTCAATCTTGCCACTTCTTAGTTTTTTATACAGATTGAATCAGCTTTGGGTGTGCAATATTATGTCACTTGATGAAACAACCTGTGGGTTCATGTGACACCATATTCCAGCTATTTCAGTTTGCCAGTTTGGAGTTAGCCCTCCATTGTTTACAGTGAGCGAAGTAAACTCCGTATTACCTGGTAGATAGCTACACTGAAGCGGTAGATTGGCTGATTCTAGAGCTACATCTGTCTCATGATAGTCAACGGTGGTACTGCTTTGCATTGTAGCTGACTGACCTAGGTTTTGATCTGTCGCAGTGGTGGTCCAGATGTTGCCTGACTTGGTCATACTTCCTTGAATTGTATGACCTGCGGTAGTTTGTACCGTGTTCATGCTATGGGAACATGTTGTTCCTACACAGTTCCATGCTGAAAGTAACCAATATGATCCGCCTATAGATCCATCGAACCCATACTGCAAAACCGGCTGAACAATTTGGTTGGCTGGACGTGCATCTTGAATTGCTGGGAAGAGATACACTACTTGTTCTCCGCTATAACTTGCTGTGGGAGCACTTGGTACTGTCCAAAGTCCTGTAAAAGAGGTTACCGCTGTAGTAGAGTCCCAATAAGCGTCTTCGTTCCATGCCCCTATACCCGGTGGATTTGTAGAAGTATCGTAAATAGGAAGCAGTTTCTTACCCTCTTCTGCTATAATTGCATCATCATCTACCACAATACCGTTTGGTATTGCATGTACATCGGATGCATTCATTGGGCCGACAGGGGTCATAACTTGACCTGGCTTTAATGACGATAGACTATACACTACCATCTTGAGAGGTAGCGGTTTCATGTATTGTTGTTGGGCGCTTACGTTTGGCATTATCGCAGTAGGCGATAGCAATACCAGTCCAACTAGTAACGCACCTACAATGACTGTGGCAGTTCTTGTCTTGTATTTTTTGAAGTTGCTATTTGTCATTGCACCGTATCACACAAAAATTGCTATTAAGCCATCGGGACTACTGCGCACCCTCAGATCCTTTACTAAAAATGTTCTAACTTCGAAGCTTCAAACAATATTGGAACAAATATCAGAATCAATGACATTTATCAAACATATTTTGGACCACGCCAGATTACTTTCACGTTAAAGATTCTTTTTATCTTGTTGTGTTATACAAAATGATAGATGAAAGTATACGCATCTCTTAAATAGAATGCATCCGTTAGATGTGATCTTGTGTCCGGTTCAAGAATGAATGCATTGTCGCATAGAAATGAATCTTCTACAACAAGACAACTGAAAAGAATAACGTGGCACAGGGTGGAAAGCATTATTGTCTTTTTGTATTACAAAGGAGCAAATAACAAAAGTGTCATCAGGTCAGCTTGCAGTATGAACTACAAGTGCTGTGATCTCTATCTCAACTGGTGCATCCGTGAAAACTATGTCAAGATCTTATCAGATAGGGAGAGAAGAAAGTTGTTCGTATTAACAGAGAGAGGAATTGAGCTCTACCACAACGAGTTTGAGGGTGGAATATGCGACACAGGGTACGAAGAATCTGCATCGATCTTATAGAATAAACTGCGTAGAGGCTTGAATACTAGAAGAAACAGAGGTAGACAAATGAGAGCCGGCCTTAAGATTGCTACTTTATTGTTGGTAATGCTTGCTATCCTTGTAATGCCTGTTACTATACTTCCAGAAGCTCATGCCATAAAGCCTGCAACATGGGTACACAGCAATAACAACATGCAGGCACCAAAGATAGTATCATCGCTTGCATATTACAACAAGGTAAGTGCTGTCGACTGTACGCATTACGCCAGTACAACAGATCAATGCTCTGGTACCGACACTACATACGACACTTTTTCATATACGACTCCCAAGTCATATGGGATGCAAGGGTCATGCAACTATCCATGCGAGTCCCAAGACATCTATACCAACTATCCTTCCACGTTTACCTACAACGGTGTAATCTATTACTTTAGTAGTGCACAACAGGACCAATGTGCAACGTCGTTTGGCTGCTCGACTGAGACCTCTTGGACATCAGAAGGGCCTGTCGATGTGCCATACAGCGGCACGCCTGTTGACACTGCCATAACTGTTGACACCCAGGTCTTTTACTTGGATTCAAGCGGTTCAAACGAGGTTGAGATAGAGTTCACCTACAACCTTGATGACGGATACACTTACGGTTGACACATTCGTTTAGGATAATTCCATCACATCCGGACGATCTTAGCAAGCCATACATCAGAATCCCAAAAGAGGACATGAGAAGGCTTGGAGTATCAAGCGGCAATGTAGTCTGTGTGACTGGGACAAGAAGAACTGCGGCCATCTGTCTGCCGCTAGACGGCACGGTGTTACCATATGATCCCAAGTTCAATTTTGTTTACAATACAAAAAGTATAATGCCGCTTGTGCGACCAAGCGATGTCGTATTAAAGAATGTAGGAGAAGGCATTATGCCGGTAGTGGAACTTGAAAAGGCCAAGACAGTCATGTTGGCAGAAAACGTAACTCTGGCATCAAGCAGGCACATTTCATACAAAATGGAGCATCTTGACACAAAAGGACTTGGAGGCACACCGTTTACAAAAGGAGACCGCGTCAGAATTAAAAATTTGGAATCAGATACAAGATATCCTTTCATAGATTTCACAGTTATTGATGCGAGCCCTGTCTCATATGTGCATATAATTTCTGAAATGACCAAGTTTCACTTTGTCACATCCGACTCTAGAACATCCCATGTGCACCAGCCTTATAGTCCAAAGAAGATCATTCAGATTGGAAACAAGATATCAGACAGAAAGATCGAGATAATTCTTGAATCACTTGAGATGTACGACGATGGCTTTGGAATATTTCTTGGCATAGAATACACCTTTGATGAACCAAGAGAATGGGTTGAAAATAATGTACATGTTATGGCATCTGTACGTGACGATCTTGGATCTTTGTACAGGTTTACCAATCTTAGAAGAGGTGGGAGCCATCGGAGTGATGGAAATCCACATCACAGCAAGATTGGCGTCATGTTTGCGCCTCCATTGAATGAGGATGTAGGCAAGATTACTCTTGAGATAGGAGAGATATCGTGGACGATACGACAAAAAAAAGACTTGCAGATTCTAGAGGATGTAAATGATGTGATAAGATCCGAGCCTACGGTTGTGTCTGTCTGGCAGCCGCACAAATCTCATTACATGATTGCCACAGGTCCTTGGAGCTTTGTAGTCGATTTGAAATAAGACTAAAAATTCAAATTCTCAGATTCCAAATTATGTAAGCGGTAAGGAATGTAAACTCAGTGCGTTGGTTTGGCATAGCCAGCTATCCATCCTGGATGTCGATCTTTTGACATCTGCACCAAGTATGCATTGATATGTTCCAACTGTACATACAATCCTGTTGGAATAAAACTTGCGACTCTTTGATACAGATTCTTTTCTGCTTGCACAGATTGTTTCGTTTCTTTAGATGAAAATATCGAGGTTGTCGACACTGCAAACGTCAATAATAAAAGACATGTTATAAGTGGTATTGCAATCGCAGTCTTATTTTGTGAACCAATCTTTATTTCACATCTAATTTTTTGTTTGATGTAATTCCACATCGTTGATTCCTTGTTTATCTCACATTTCTTATAAGACATGTGTAATAATCTTCTATTTTGAAAAATCGTTTGATTTTATTAAATCATCTTACAATGACTTTCTCTATGCAAGAACTTTTTTGTCACCAGTAGGTCGTGGGCATCCTGTCCGACAACTGTGCGTATTGCAAAACACCCTCCATCCAAAGTGTGTAAAATCCACGATTTTTTCCACAACCTGTCATGTTTACAATCCTAATTCAAAACCCGCGAAGGGTCTTATTCAAGCGGTTTAGTACCCTCACGCAATTGTTTACAAATTACTCGAACATGTACTCATCTTACCGAAAGTTTATCAGTTAGAATTCCAAAATTGAAAAAGGAAATGAATCTGGCTCACCAAGACTCAGTTTTGGTCCGTGACTTTGAGTTTACACAGCAAAAGATTCAACAGCATTTTAGGCACAAAATTCAAGCAAAATTTGTTCATATCGTTCATGCGAAACGCCTATCTACTTACCTGGCGCCTTTCTGTCTTTTTCCGGTTAGATTGTAGAAATACAGCTGATTACTTGGATAATATCGTGCCTGCTTGGATTATCGAGTTTTTTTGGATGGACCTGCCCGGGAGTATTATTACCCCTGCCCCCAAGGCACAGCCGTGCCCTATTACAGCGCCAAAATGTTCAAGGCCTGTAGAGACTATGGTGGAGCCAAGTTTGTATTTTATAGTTTCATTGTTTAAAAGAAGATTCGTGGTCCCAACATATGCCCCCATCCAAGAGTTTTGTCCGATTATGCTATCCAATATGACATCATGGTGAGAAATCCGGTTCTTTCCAGCCAGAATGGACCTTGCTACCTCGCATCCAAATCCTACGGTAGTGTTGTCGCCAATGGAGGAATTTCGTATAAGATTTCCCGTTCCTATTTTAGAGTTTTTGCCAATGTATGTCGGCCCGACAATTTTGTTAAAATCATCTATGGAAACGCCGTCCTCGATAATGCAGGGCCCCTTCAGGACGGTTGTCTCCGCAATTGATGAGTTTTCAGATATCGAGGTTTCTCTGGCTTCAATTCCAACAATATGTAGGATGGCGCTTAGGATGTCCCAAGGGTAAACAATTGATTTTATGACGTGTCCCGGGTCCTTTTCCAATACAGCCGAGTTGAGTGGAAGCCTAATGGCTTCCGCGCTGCGGCCTTCCTCCAAGTCCCCATATTCGTCAACCTGCAGGGCTGAAAACCTGTTTTGGAGTAGGTCGGCAATATTTGAAAAACCCACCGGCAGGAGGATTTTTTCAATTGACGGATCCTTTTGAATTATTTTTTCAACGTTATACACCACCAGCGGCTTCCCTATGACTGAAATATCAGATGCCAGACATCCGTTGGTTGGCGTTAGAACATCTAGTGTCCAATCAGGGTTGTTCTCAAAAAGAATGACTTTCTTCCTGTCTTGATTTAGGAATTCCGTTGTAGCAGCCTGCATCAGAATTCACCCGCCATTGTCAGTCCACCGATCTCCGAATTATTGATTTCATTTTTTCTGAAATTTCCATCAGATGGGTGTTCGTTATTCCACATTCGCAGCTTGAACATATTGTGACACCAGGGACGAAGTGGATGAATATATGAACCCTATCCCTTGTAATGACCATGGACCGGGCCGGGCCCAGATCATCATTGTGAAACTTGAGTAGTTCTCGCAGCGTTCTTAATTCAGAGGATATCATTGTTACCTGGTCGCCGTTTTTGAAAAGAATGGCCTTTCCTTCTTTCATTTTACTGAGAATGCGCGTTCCTTTTTCGTCGATTATGATCACATAACGCATTGCATCACCTATAGCCAGAATTTCGTTGGCTATCCTCTCATAATCAGTCGAGGAATATTCGAGGATTTTTCCAGTATTTGCGTCAATTTTTACCTGCTTGTTTTGCTTGTTAATCAGGCCAAGGGAAACATTCACCATCCATATACCACCTTCAAGCACCGCCTCCTTCACAACTACATCGGAGTGGTATTGTTCAAAGAATTTGGTTGCAATCATGGATACCATTTTGGAATTCAAATATACCTGCACATGGATATACTAGCAAAACCGGATAAAAGATGATTGTAATAATCTACTAGTACATTATTTCAACGGCCATGTTTCACCTAATGTTAAAGGGTAACACGTGACATGGCTATTTTTTTCTAGACCCATGCCGTCTTTCTTTTCGAATCTCCTCCTTCTTTAGCAGGATATCCAGCAGGATTTCCTCAAGTATTCTTTGTTGAGTCGTGAGTTTTTCATAAACTGTCCCCTCCTCTTCCCGATTAACGAGCATCTACCGTAATCTGAATTCACGATTTTATCATGATTTGCGTAGAAAGCACTATAAGATATTCATAGAAGAGGCCATCGCTCTTGGACTGTAACCAATTCTATGACTTTGACCACAGTGAATCAAATAGCATTCTCATAGAGGAGGCAAGCAGTTTAGAATTGCTCCAAAAAGCCACCACGCGCAACGGGTTTTCAGTCTCATTCCTGATGTAAAAAAGGAGGTCATCCCCGCCTATCACAAAGCACAGGTTTTCATGTACATCGCTTGGCATCTTTTTAATGCGCAGTCTCTTTAGTTCTTTTATCATATCATTCATGAATGTCATGTTTGACACCAGAATCCTCATGGTCTTTCCATGTCCGTCCATACTTGAGAAGGAATCAGACTGGTAGAACCCAATGACGCTCTTTTCAGACCCCAGTATCTGTATTTCTTTTGACGCTCGAATTATTTCAGAAACCCGGGCGCGGATTTGGTTGGCGCCCTTTAAAATTTGGAACTTGTCATCCCTGTCTGGGACCTCCTCGTTCAGAAAATCCGGGATTCGCCTCCAAAGAGTTACCAAGTTTTCCCCGTTTTTCTCAAGACTATCTACTCTTAGTTTCTCCGCCGTAACCAAATCCCATATTGCTTTTTCAAGCGGGATCGCAGCAAACCGCATAGGGTGTTGCATGGTAGAATATACTACCCCTTTGTTCATCAATAACTTTAAAAGATTATATGTTTCGGTTCGCGGGATTTTCAATGCTTTTACAATGTCAAATGCGGTCTTTGGCCCATATTTTCCAAGGTAGATATACACCTTTGAGAGATTCAGGGTAAATCCAAACTGCCGGAGCTGTTTTTGGAGGTTTTCCAGATGACCTTTGAAATATTCAGTATTTGACGAGTCGTAGTTAAACAGGGTTTGTTGGACGATCTCGTCCTTCATACCGGAATCCCCCGCGGTTTTTCGAATACAGGGAGAAGGGAATAGATCCTTTCAAACCTTTTTGGACTATCTAGTCTCCGATTACGCCTTCTGTCCATCCACTCACTCAGCTATTGCTACATCGGGATATTTTAGTGTCAGGTGAGTTCAATCCATAATAATGATACTAAGTTTTAATACATAGTCAAACTCGATTTTTTTTAAATTTCTTCAAAGACCCCAAACAAAACTTACCGTGAGACAGTCTTTTCCAAGCATAAGATTCAAAATTGGAAATTTATGGAAAAATTTTCTAGTATAAACTAGGCCTACTTTTTTAATTTTTCACCTCAATGGATAGCAGTATGTCAAAAACTCACCCATTTCACACGACTTCCTCTAGCCATCCTACATCGGACGGGGAGATGGATGAATGGGGTATTGAAGAAGAAGACGAGTGGGCACTAGACGCAGAACCAACACACCCCATGTGAGCGTCAAATTTTTATAATATTTGTCAGTGATAAAAATATAGAAGATTTTTAGGAGATAGATAAATAAAATACGGTACAAGTCAACTTGTGAAAATACTAGCCATAGGAGCTCATCCAGATGACATAGAGTTGGGTTGCGGCGGGATGCTGATAAAGGCTGCAAGGGAGGGCCACGAGGTATACATGTATACCCTAACCCGAGGAAGCGCTTCGGGCGATCCAAAGGCAAGAAGCGAGGAATTGAGGCGATCTGCCCAATTTATCGGGGCAAGACACCTTTGGATAGACAATTTTGAGGACTCGAAGCTTGGGGTTACTAGCGACCTGATTAATCATATAGAGCATTTCATAAATCAATCAAACCCCGATCTCATTCTCACTCATTCGCAGGGAGACATACATCATGACCACAGGGCTATCGCGGCGGCAACAATAGAAGCTGCCAGGTTCAACTCCAACGTACTTTCCTACGAAATCCCCCTTACAAGGCATTTTGACCCTAAAATATTTTATGACATATCCGATGTCGTTTATGAAAAGGTTGAATTGATAGAAATTTTTTGGTCTCAGCAAAACAAACTTTACCTCAAGGCCAATGCGATTAAGGGGTTGGCAGAATATCGAGCCTTGCAAAGCAGGCTCAACACCGGAGTAAAATACGCCGAAGCATTCGAGGTTCTAAAGATATGTTTTGACAAGAATTTCAAGTTGTTGACCATTCCCTACGAGAAGATCAAGAACACTGAACAGATAAGCAATCTCAATGAAGTCTTGGAATTCGTGTGAAAGAGGCCATTTTTTTATTTTTTACTAGCATATGCCTCATACAGACATTTATTCGGAACAAAGCGTAATGGGCTGGGGAAACCGCGGATGGGTAGAGATAGTAGAGATCATACTCGAAGTTTGCGAAAAGGGTGCCTTGAAAACCCACATCATGTACAAATGCAATCTCAATTCAAAACAAATAGCCCAATATCTGCAGTTTCTGCAGGCTCACAGGCTAATTGAAAGTTTTAAAGACAATCCCGCATCCAAGCGGCCGATTTTTAGGACAACCCAAATGGGTGAAAGATACATGAGTGCTTACAGGCAGTTGGAAAACATATTTAAAAAAGGGTAGTTCGGATTGCTTCCATCCGCTCTCCTGCAATAATCTTCCCGCTCTCTGGACCCGCATTAAAGAGAAGGTCAAGCACTGAGAGATCAGGTATGAAGGATTTCGAAAGTCTTTGCCTGTAGGGGCTTGGCACATAGTTTTGATATTCAAGCTTCAGGCCATTTTTTTCAAATAATTTTTCCTCCAAATAATTTTTCCCCCCTCCTCCGGAGACATAAGTGTCGGCATTCACCGCTTTACAAGCGCTAATTAATCTGTCAGTAGAGGTTCCTTTGACATCCAATTCCGATTCCCGGACAATCTCGATTTGGATGCCAAGCCAATCTATAACCTTCTTTATTGTCTCAAAATCAAGGTCAAACAGCAAATTCCATTCTTTAGAGTACAATGATTCCAGATATGGTGAATACAAATCGAAATAACGTGCATTCGCATAGGCTTGATGGATCTTTTTCCAGTGCTCGGCACCCCATGACAACTCGTTGTTTATTTCCACTTTTCCATTAGGGAGGAATTTCTGTTCTTTTTTTATAGGGACTGTTATCCATATCCATCCATTGGTTGAAATTATTTTATTCCTGTTTGTGAATCTTTTATCATATTGTGTTTCGTCCATAACGACGTAAATATCGGCAAGGGTAAGTTTATGAAAAAATCCAGGATACGGGAAATATTGAGGCTGGTGAACTACTGCTTTCAACAAATAAAATTAAGCCAATATGATTATAATGTGATTGATGTATTGTTCTCTATAAAACTCAGCTATCAAACTTATAGAACAATCTGATTCATCCCCCTCCCGTAGTTTTCGGTCTCGTTGATGCCCGGCTATTGGCCTTACTGACAGGATAAAAAAAGAGGACAGAGGATTCACGCCACTTCGCTTAGCAGTGATTTAGATTCATCCCCATTCCTTTGAAGCATGCCCCTCCTACCGACGGCGGGCGGATTAAATGGGGTTGAGAGCGGATTCACATCGATTGGTCCCAAATGATAGAGGCAGACATTGTGGATCCTTTCCTCAGTATGAAGGCCGCATTCCAAACATACTCTTTTTATCGGCTTTCGACATTCGGAACAAAGCGACCAGTTCGTCAGCATCCCACCACATTTTCGACACAGTTCGTCGTGCATTTCAGATTACTTTCTTTTTATAATTAATAACTGACTCTCACCACCCAAGAAAGTGAAATTTTTATTTAACAATCCTCTATGTGATGAATCCTTTTTCCATAAAAGTTCTCTATGTTAAACTTCTTGCTGTAAAGCGCCCTGCCTTTCTCGGTTAGGATCAATTCCTCAAAACCGTCGTCATTGATCTCCTTTCTTATGAGCTCCATCATCTCCAGCCAATCAATATAGAGACGACATTTATCATAACCCATACTGCATGCGGTGGCAAGGAGTGTCTTCTTCATGCGGGCATTGTGGTATAGTGTGCTGATAACCCGTTTTACGGTATTCCAGTCAATCCTTTTTAGTTCCCTCTTGCTCTTTTTTATCTGCTTCAGCCTCAATTCCTTTCTCTTAGTCACTATCTAACCTCGATACGCAGAAAAGGCGGTGACCGGAATAAAGTTTTGCGCATATTTTCTACTATAAAACAATTCATAAGGATCAGGAAGGTTGTTGACAAAAGTTTTCGGTACAGAATATTGTTCTGTAGTAGGCAACCAAACTACTTTTATAACATCATCACACTATTTACATGACTTGAAGTATAGAAGCAGGACTGAGATAGTGGCAATGATACTTCAAGCATCCAGGACCGGCGCAACAAAAACAAAGATAATGTACAAGGCATACTTGTCCTACACGCAGGTAAAGGAATACCTCAAATTCCTCCATGACAACAACCTGATAAGATACGAGGAGGGAAGTCAGATTTACCGCGTGACTGAGAAGGGCAGACATTTCATGCAGGCCTATGACGAGATTAGCGACCTGGTATCTTCGAAGACAAACAGCAGGACAATCAACGTCTAAAAAACACTCTTGGAAAAGTCGGATCAAAGACAAATCTAGAGAAAAAAGAGATAGGAAAATTCTTCTAACTAATTTTTAGCTTTGAAAATTACTTAGCTATCCTGCAAAGAGCTTTAAAACTAGAAAGAGTTCCTGCTTACATGGCACACGAGACCAACGCCTCGGAGATAGAAGAGGACTTTTGTCCCGCCTGCAAGGGGAAACTTGTTTCAGATATAGAACGGGGTGAGAGAATTTGCAGCCGGTGCGGCATGGTCCGCGGATCACCATATGATCTTTCACACTCCAATACGGGGTCTTTCAGCACCATGGAAGGAGAGAGCCTCAAAAGTCCCACGTCCCTCATGATGTACGATATCGGACTGCCTACCTTCATCGACAAAAAAAACATAGATGCCAATGGGAATGCAATCCAAGGCAATGCCGATATTGAAAAATTAAGGAGGTTGAATAAATTTGCCATTTCAAACGATTCCAAGACAAGGAATCTGAAAAAGGCGGTAAAAGAGATCCTGCGCATAACAGAAATCCTCGGCATGAGTCCCTCAATAGCAGAAAGGGCAAGCTACATCTATCGAAAGGCCCTGAACCAGAAACTCATAAGGGGCAGGTCAATTACTGGGATCGTCGCAGCTACCATATACATAGCGTGCAAAGATGCAGGAATCCATTTCCCCATGGAACAGATGGAAGTACTGGTGGAAAATTGTAGCAGGAGAAACGTTACACATTATTACAAGCTTTTGCTGCGCTGTATGAAGATGAATGTCACGGCTCCAGAACCGACGAGATACCTGTCAAGGATAGCGGCAAGGGCAAAACTAAGCGGCAAGACTGAGAGAAGAGCCTTTGAAATCCTTTCACAGGTAGAAGGAGAGCCAACACTTTCAGGAAAAAAGCCAATATCACTTGCCGCGTCAGCCCTCTACCTTGCTGCCCTGCAGGTAGGAGAACACACCACCCAGCTGAGGGTCGCAATAGCCGCGGAGTTGACGACCATTACCATCCGTAAGAGGTGCCTTGAAATCAACAAATTGTTGAGAGAAAGGTCTACGGAGGGACAGGCGACCCTCGATCATACTAAGGAATCAAGAATCCCTAGCGAAAAGGGCAAGGAAGTCCAAGTTGTGCAAGTGAACCCATGAGGGAAATGACTTCTGGCCTACCTTACCTCCAAACCAACTGGATGGAGTTTCAAAACTCGATAATCAATGCAGGAAGGACTATCGAACACGAGAGGATGAATGGAGAGATAGCAGGCGGGAGGATAAAAAACGGGCTGACAAGGTTAGAAATTCCAGAAAACCTACTAGTTGTAGGCGATCTTCACGGCGATATGGGAGCATTGGATTCGGTTCTGTGCGATATGAGGAATGAGGAATTTCTTTCAAATCCAAGGAACAAAATAATTTTTTTGGGGGATTACGTGGACCGCGGGACAGGATCCATAGAGGTTCTTCAGAAGGTATGCGATTTGAAATCCAGGTATCCCGATGTCGTAATCCTCATGCGTGGCAATCATGAGGCTCCCGAGGATTTTCCCTTTCAATCCCACGGCCTTCCTTCAGAAATTACCGGGAGGTTTGGCGAACATGGAACTCCAGCCTACAATAAAGTCCTGGATTTATTTCGACTCCTTACGCTAGTTACAATAGTAGGCGACAAGCTCTTCCTAGTCCATGGCGGTCCTCCCACGGAGACCAGATACATGCAGGATCACCACCTCTCAAATGCAGCCGAGCTACAGGCAAGGAAAGATGTCCTAGAAGAAATATTATGGAGCGATCCCAGGAGCATGGGGGATGTACCGTTTGAGAAATCAAGGAGACTTTTCGGAAAACATTTCGGTGAGACGGTTTCGAGGAGTTGCCTTGATAGTTTTGGCACCAAGGTCATTGTTAGGAGTCACGAGCCGTGCCAAAGATACAAGATAGACCACGGTGGGATGGTACTGACCATTTTTTCCTGTGGGGAAGCATACCCCAAATTCGAACCATCATACATGTTCATAACAGGAGAGCAGCTAAAATGGGTCTCGGGCGCAACGGACCTGGTGCCCCATATAAAAAAAATAAAAAAAGGATTGTAGGAAGGCTTTTAGGAATCCGCCCTAATTTCTAGTGCGACGTCATCCCACTGGTCACCGTTGCTTGCGGTCCATCCGCATTTTACGGTTCCAGGTGAAGATACTATCAACGAACTAGATGCCCCTGTTATTGCGCCTGATATGTTGTGGTTCCATTCCTGCACACATGTGTTAGAACCAAGCGTCACCCCTCCCCAGATCGATGGCAAATCAATCACCATGTCATTTGGATATTTCGTGGTAATTGACACAGTTGGACTGCTAAGAGTCGTGTTGTGTCTTGCCACATGGGTCGGCAACGGATTGGTTTGATTCACACCAGCAAATGAATATGCTCCAACTACTATCTTGGTGGCCCCCGCGGTGGTGACCACTATGTTCGCAGTTCCACTTGGGTTTTTCAGGTACCAGAATTCTGCATCGTTGTTGTAAAACGAAGAGACTGCTTTTGTCAGCGGAACCCCGCCGAATGTGACCGATGCCACATTGTTGTTGTTGGCGCCAATGCCCACTACAAGAAGCCCGTCGCTTCCTCCAGATGCGTTGAAATTTGCAAGGGTGATCTGGTTTGACGAGGTGGCCCCCCATGTTGATTTCACATTATTTATGGAAAGTCCGTTAGACGGAGGGGGATTCGTTCCAGAACCGCTCTGGGTAGTTGCAGATGACATTGCAGATGGCGTGCCAGTTCCGACTGAGTTGATGGCAGATACGCGGTAGGCATACTGCGTTCCTGCAGACAACCCGTTGTCGGCATATGCCGTACTGGTAGAACCGGAGTTTGGTACAACTGTCGACCAAGTAGAGCCCCCGTCCGAAGACCTGTCAACCTCGTAGCCAGTTATTGCAGTCCCCCCGTTGTTTGAGGGTGCATTCCAGCTCAGATTGATTTCGGAGGTGGAAACTGCCGTGGCTGAAAGTCCTGTTGGTGACGAAGGTGCGGAGGTCGATGAAGAGCCTGTGTCGAGTTCTGCTGCCAGGCTGCCAAGGTAAGACGGCAGTGTGTCATACGGGTTCGGCAGGTTATCGTTTGTCGCATAGATGTATCCCACGTATTTTGAGGCGCTGGTAACATAGCTCTGGCTCGGCAGTCCTACTCCTATCGCTATCATGCAGAAATCGGATTTAGGATAGCTGGTGTGCCACCCTCCCAACGTTGAGAGAGAAGGAAGCCCCACGTCCTCGTAAATGCATAGGTTGCTCTCTGTTCCCATATAACTTGCAATCGTATCGGTTCCGGGATTGCCTATTGTGAATCCCATACCGTGAGACGCCGCATAGCTTGAAAGGTTTGAGTAGTATGACTCGTAACCTGCAGTATTTGCCATCTCGTCAAAGAAAATTCCAGTGACGTGATACCAGTTATGCCATTCGTTCATCTCCGTTTCCAAGGTGGTGGTACTTCTGGACCCGTAAAGCGTGTGCACATATCCCACGACCACTATCCCCGCCGATTGGAGCTGCGCAATCCCGTTCACGTAGTTTGAATCAATGGATGATCCAGGACCGTTGTTAGGATTTGCGATTGCTACGATTGGAACGGACGGATGAGCGTTCTTCACTTGGATTAACTGTGTCCAATAGCTACCAGGATCCATGTACAACGGTACTATGATCCCCGTGGAAGAAGTAGCAAGTGCTTGGTGTGGCATGGTGCCCAGCAATGGTGTCGAAAGAAGTATCAGAGCTGCTGCAATTGCTGTGATTGTTCTTGTTGATTTTTCTAACATGTTCTTATAGAACAATTTACTATAACAAAATAAAACTGAGAGCTCATCCAAAAAAAGACAAACATCTTTCGGATCACGTATCTTTGAAAAATTACAAATCTGAAAAATCGCGTCGTATTTTCCACAAGCGCGGAAATTTTACCCGATCTACTAATGACAAATATGTACCAGAGTTCCAGTTTTCATCAAAATATAGAACAATATTACATAGAATGATTACAGTTTATTTCTAAAAAAACAGATAAACCAAGGAACCAAATAACATATTGTGGACTCGCAAAATGTCCTTGTAACATCTGCAGGAAGCATTGTTGCCCAAGGAATAATGAAATGCCTCAACCTTGCAAACCAGCAGGCAGGTACAGATGGAAGATACAAAATTGTCGCAGCGGACATGAGCCCACGGGCTCCAGGGCTTTATCGTGCAGACTTTGGGGCCCTCGTACCTCCAGTTACATCTCCCGATTACCTTGATTTCATCATAAAATTATGCCTAGAGAAAAAGATAAGGGCCGTTTTTGTAGGATCTGACGAGGAAACTTTTCCTCTTGCCCTTGCAAAAGACGATATTGAAAACAAATCTGGTGCAGTGGTGATAACAAACCCTCCCGATGTAATATCCATCGCCACCGACAAGTGGGAGACATTCAGGTTCCTGAAACAAAGGAAACTGCCATGTGCCGAATCCGCCCTTCCGAAGGACCGGGTAAAATTTGTCAGGAGGACAGGATTTCCAGTGGTCGTCAAGCCCCGGGAGGGGCACGGATCGTTGCATTTCTACGTGGCCCACGATGAGGACGAATTGGAGGCATCCATTTCCATTATTTCAAAAGCTGGATGGAGGCCCTTCCTACAAGAATATCTGGATGGCGAGGATTCTGAATTTACCTCTGGTGTAACAATTAGCACCTCTGGGAAAATAATGTCATCAATTTCCATGCGTAAATTCCTCAAGGGCGGCCAGACCTACAAGGCGTTTATAGACGATTACGCGGAAGTCCGCAAGGTTGCAGAAGAAACGGCACTGCAGATTGGCGCCCGCGGACCCATCAACATACAGGGGAAAATGAGCGGAGGTACCATTAAGACCTTTGAGATAAATCCCAGATTTTCCGCGACATCCCCCCTAAGGGCAGTGGCCGGAATCAATGAGGCAGACATTATTTTCCGAAACGTCGTATTTAGGGAGGAGCCAAGGAAAAACAAGTATGAGAGGCTTGTCTGCATGAGGTATTTGAATGAGGTATACATACCATATTCCACCTACGAGGACACCGAGCGCAACAGGTCCGTCCAGGTGTCAAACTCTTTCATCCCAAATTATTTCTGAGCCAATTTCCCATCAGACGATCTTTGAGAAGACTATGCTGGATGCTCGGGTTATCGTCTTTGCGGTATAAATTTGGGAAATGATCCCTGCAAACGCGGCTCCAACAAGGTATCCGATGGTTAGATTTTCAATTCCTCCATGCACTAGCATGATGCCAGTTGATATCACCAAGAAGGCAGAGGCGATAACCAAAACTCCAAGATGTCGAATCTTGTTCATCCACATCAAAAATACGCTGTTCACTGTGAACAGCGACATGAGGACGTTGGATACCGACGCAATCCTCAGGATCTGCACACTGGTCATGGCAAGCCCGGCATGCAGCATCAGCGGCGGTGCAACAACGTTAAGAAGAACAGCCGTAATGACAGATGCGGAAATTGAGATTATCAGAACCTTCCTGTAGGTGGCAGAGATGAATGCGTCAAGATCCTTGGATTCTGAAATCTTTATTTTGATGCTGATGTTGTTCATTTGGATATAGATGGGCGACATCATGATATACTGGATAAGCGAGCCTGGCAAAAGAACAATCCATGCCATATCGGCGCCGCTGTGATATACGGCGTTGAATGCCATTGGCAATACGTATCCCCCATGCCCGATTACTGGGTTGTATATCCAAGAAAGTACCCTGTCACCAAACATTGTCACCACATAGAAAACACCATACAAGGAATAGGGTACGGCCTCCCAGAGCTGCACACGGAATTTCGATTTGAGGGTTTTGTCAGTCCTGCTCATAGGATTGTAAAAGTGCGGCTTGTCCCCCACCAAGGTCTCCTTTATGGTCTTTGTCAGCTTGATGTGTTCATAGACTGAGAATGCTGAAAGCGAAACAAACGCAAGCAATAGCCCGGTGAAGTACCGAGTTACCTCGGCATGAACAAGAGGTTGTCCGAAATAGTATGTAGTCAGGAGTATTGCAAAAGCCAATGAATACGAGGTTATCAGAGTGGCTGCTTTTTTCAGAGTATAGATAATCATGTAACTTGCCCTGTGCAACGAGACAGTTACTGCACTTATCATAGTTAGTTCGATTAGGTGCAGAGGAATTTTTTCATACTGCCCGATTGCAAATACAATCCCCATGACGACAAGGAGGACCAGCCCGATGAGGGAGTATGTCCGCCTTATGAGTCGCTTTACCTCACCTATATTCCCAGGCTCGTGATAAAACATGAAGAGTCGATTGAATACCTGGAGGGTTCCCTCGGTCACAACTACCCCGAGGAAAACCCCCGAGACGAATGCCGTGGTAATCGAGGCAGGAAAGCCCATTGCCATCCACAGGGACACCCCGGTAAGGAAAAGGAGGGCAAGCGATCCTAGCCATGGAAAAACTAACCCTACTCCTTCAGATACGCGTTTTGAGATGTTCGGCATTTCAATGGTAAAAGATTTTACGAAAAGATCGTTGCTCTGTTCCCGAGTTTCATATACGGCAATGAATTCGTACAGGTGTCTTGCCAAGGCGTAAAAGTCTTCAAAGCCATGTTGGCGCAGGGTTTCAACTCTGTAACCCAGACATTCAAGCAAAACCACTATGTCTGCGGTGTTGTTGATGTTTGGTTGCACCTCGATTATAGATCGTGCCACTTTCTGGGCAAATATTCGCGATTCTCTGGTGGTTGTCAAGGACTGCGTTGTCATTTTTCACCTCATACTTCCTTTACGACATTTATGGGAAGGTTTGATTTTATGTATTCAACCAATCCGGCAAGCCCATTTGAAATATCGACACGTGGAGCAAATCCGAGAACCTTCTTTATTTTCTCAACAGACGCGGTCCCAAACTTGACATCCCCGGAGCGTATTGGTCCAAACCTGTGGGGCAGTTCATCATTCTTGGTTACCGATTTTAGGACGAGGAGAAGATCCAGAATCGAGATAGGTTTTCCAGTTGCCACGTTGAATACGTCGCCCTTGGCTTTCTCAGACTCCATGCAAAGCATATTTGCCTGGACAATGTCATTTACATGTACAAAGTCTCTGGTCTGAAGACCATCACCGAAAATTGTCGGGGTTTCCTTTTTTAGGAGTTGGTTTATGAAGATGGTAATAACACCGCTGTAGTCATTAAGAACCTGCCTTGGGCCAAACACGTTGAAATATCTCAAGGCCGCAGTTTCCAAACCATATGTATGGTAGTAGGCGCTGAGGTAATGCTCTACGGCGATTTTCGAGGCACCATATGGGGAATAAGGCTTGCATGGATGATCTTCTGAGGCGGGGCCGTCTTTTATCACCCCATAGACGGCGGCCGAAGACGCAAAGACTAGCCTCCTTATCTTCTTTTTTACGCAGAAATTCATGACTTCAAGCGACATGTTGACGTTGGCATCGTGGACAACCATCGGCTCGGAAACCGAGCGAGGAACGCTTGCAATTGCAGCCTCGTGGAATACGACATCAATCGCTTCCAGGCCCGTCAGTAATTTTTCAATATTTCTTGCGTCACCGCGAACAAAATGCAACAGGTCATTTCCCGCATGCTGCCTGAGATTGTCAAGGGAGCCTGTGCTAAGATCATCGATGACATAGGTCTCGATTCCCCTTCGAACAAGCTCATCTGCTATATGGCTCCCTATGAATCCGGCACCTCCTGTCACCACCGCGACAGAGCCATTTTTCATTGCGGGATTGCCTCCTTGGGTTCACCTACCATCCCCTCTGCGTATGACGAGATGAGAGTATCATACTCCTTTTTGTAGTTCTCTATGCATTTCTCAAGTGTAAATTCCCTGTGTACCCTTTCAATGGACGCCTTCTCAAACTTTCTACGCAGCGCATCATCCCGGAGTAAATTCACCATGGCCTGCCCCAGTTCCCTTGGCCTCCTGCTGCGAACAAGGATCCCGCATCCCTCCAGTGCCTCCCTCACCCCTCCCACGTCCGAGGCCGCGATTGCCTTTCCGCAGGCCATGGCTTCGATAATCGTAAATGGGAACCCCTCGGTAATGCTGCTTATTACTACCGCGTCTGCTGCATTGTATGCCTTCTCCGGCTCCTTTGTACCTCCCATAAACTTGACGGCATCCTCCAGTTGAAGATCCTTTACTGCCCGTATACACCTCAGGGAATAATCGAGGTTTGTGGAGGTGCCATATATCAGGCACTGGAGGTCCGGTACCTGCTCCCTGGCATACTTTACTGCCTGTACCAGGCAGACTATGTCTTTGAACGCGTCTACCCGAGCGACTGTAACTACGGTAGGCCGTCTGTCCTCTCTTGCAACATCCATGGGCTTGAATTTTTCTATATTGACGCCGTTGTAAATCACCTTGATCTTTGAGGGATCCGCGCCAAGCTTTTCTTCCCAGTTTTTATTTGCCTTGCATACCGGGGTAATCACGTCGGCGGCCGAATAAACAACCCTTACAATATTATGTGAGACAACCTTCCAGAAAAGTTTCGACGGTTCGTCAAACATAAAGGCATTATAAAACAAAAGCAATTCTCGATATGCGACACCGTGCTCCGTCACAATAAGGGGGCACTTGTTTGCCTTCTTGGTATAAACTGCCACAAGCGATGGGAACCATGCAAGGGAGCAATGGATGATGTCCACATCGGGCACCTCAATTGAGAAGAGTTGTATGCTTCGTTGAAGGAGTTGATATGTTGTCAATGCCTCCTTAAAAGCTATATTTCGATAAAGAGGCTCACGGTTAAGAGCCTCCATGTAAATGTCCCAAGTCATCGGGTGTTGGAGGAATCTTTTTGCGTCGTAGTTTGTCATGAGATCATGCAGTGCAATTATGGTGTTCGCCAGTTTGTCAGTATCGCAGTGGTCTGAAAATACCGATTCGAGAAAGTCCCTGTAAAGCGGCATGAATTTATTTTTAATGACTTTCTCCGTGGTTCGGAAGATTTTGGAGGCCAGGTTGTACTTGTATGGGCAGTATTCTTCAAATCTGGTCGCCCCAAAAATTGGAACTTCCATGACCTTTACGTTCTTGGGAACCGAATAATGCGAGTTGCTGTTAGAGTTTGAAAGGACATTTAGCACCACGAATTCATATTTGGGCATAGACTCGATGAGTGTCTTCTCCCAGGTGTAGATCCCGCCCGTCGGGAAGTTTGGGTATCCATCCCAGTTAACAATTAATACTTTTTTCATCCTGTTTTCGCTCTAAGTTGCCAAATATGCGCTTAAGAATAGGAGCCGCATGTGGCTCTTGCCTTGGTTCCATTTCCTTGAGGAAGTTAACTATGGCATTGTCTATTTCCGAAGAAACTTGCATGTTGGGCGTGTACGTTAAATTGTTCGACTCTAGCTCGAGTGTTCTCAGCCGGAGAGAGTCCATCGCCTCCTTTTCACCTGAAAAGGGATTCGTCTTCCTTGCAAGCGAGACGCATATATCGAAGACCTTTTGGGCCCTGTCCCTTTCGTAAGCCAGGATATAGTATTCATATGCCTCCTGATATGACCAGAGCGCTTCTCGGACGGAATTCCCTATCACATAGTGACCATTTTTTTCATAAATTGTCGCCGCCTGATGGTACAGCTGGCGGGCCGCTGGAAGCGCCCCCGTCTTTACTAGGCAGTCTGCGGCACAAGAACAACTCAGAGCTGCCCTAACAAAGGAATTTTGCTTCATGTGTCCCTCTGCGTCCCTGAGGTAAAAGGAAAAGGCTTCCAGATAGTTGCCTTCATCCTCCATTTTAACGGCATTTAGCCAGAGGTTGGATTCATTGGTTATCCTATCCATCCATGTCTCAATTTTTTTCATTCCGTATGAAACTAATAGCCATATTTTTTAAGGTGAGAGTAATTTTTTACGTGTAAAGTCTTCCTGATGATTATTCTAGTAAACAATAGCAAGAAAGAGTTCAACAATGGATTTATAATTTAAAGATGAAGTTAGCAGGAAATGTGTTCCATTATTGGCTACCTAGGCAACACGGCTGCATCTCATCTTCTGGTGAAGGGCTTGAAGCGCATGGAGTACAGAGGTTATGATAGCGTCGGAATTGCAATTAGCAATAACGATAAGATCGAGGTAAGAAAAGGCGTTGGAAAGGTTGCCGAGGTCGAGGCAACACAAAGCCTGCAGGCCCTTGACGGCCATGTAGGCATAGGCCACACAAGATGGGCAACACATGGCGAGGTCACCAGCAAGAATGCACACCCTCACAAATCAAGCACGGGTCAAGTCGCCATTGTGCACAATGGCATAATTGATAATTACGTTGAATTGAGGCAGAAACTTCAAAGCGTCGGATATACATTCATGAGCGAGACCGACAGTGAGGCCATATCCAACATGTTGCAGCTTGTATACGACAGAACCAAGGATGTGAAAGTTTCAATGATGGAGACAGTTGCTGCCCTAAAAGGAGAGTATTCATTTGTGGCAATATTTGAGGACGGCACCCTTGCAGCGGCAAGGTTCCACGAGCCCCTAGTAATCGGGCTGGGAAAGACGGGTTATTTTGTATCAAGCGATGTGCTGGGATTTGCAGAGCATACCGACGAAGTCATATATCCTGACAATGGCGAAATCATAGTAATAGGGTCAAACGGGCTGCAATTTTTTGATTTTTCGGGAAATCCCATGAGACACCATATAACCAAGGTTTCAAAGGAATTTGCGGATGCTTACAAGGGAGATTATGCCCATTTCACCTTGAAGGAGATAAATGACCAGCCAGAATCCATGGTAAAGGCTGGGGAGAACCACCTAAACGAGATGGATAAAATCGTGGGCCTTTTGAGAACTTCCAAAACAGCGTACCTGACAGGAAGCGGGACCAGCTACCATGCCGCCCTTGTTGCCAAGCACATTTTCTTAAAATACGGGAAGCTGAGGATAGAACCAATAATTTCTAGCGAATCGAGGTTTTATCCCGATTATTTTGACGAACAGTCAGTCGTCATAGCCCTGTCTCAAAGCGGGGAGAGCGCAGACGTAATGGAGACCGTCAGAATTGCAAGATCGAGGGGCTCAAAAGTCGCATCCATAGTCAACATAATGACATCATCGCTTGTTCAAGAGTCCCTGCATTCAGTCGGACTCAATTGTGGTCCCGAGATAGGCGTGGCCGCCACCAAAAGTTTCACCTCCCAACTATCAATATTGTACAAAATGTGTGCCCGGCTCTCGACAGATTTCAATTTGCCGGATTTTGCAGAGATTTCGGGCCACATGGTAGAAACAATCGCCTCCCAGAGGCAGATCCAAGAAATTGCAAGGGAACTTAAAAACGCCTCAGATATTTACGTCCTAGGCCGCGGCATTCATTATCCCATAGCCCTTGAGGCAGCCCTAAAGATTAAGGAACTTGCCTACATCCATGCGGAAGGGCTACCAGGCGGGGAATTGAAACATGGTCCTCTTGCCTTGGTAGACTCGAACGTGTACGTAATTGTCCTAAATCCTAGCGATTCCACCCATCTTGATACACTATCAAGTGCTCACGAAATCAAGGCAAGAAAAGCCAAGGTTATCGGCATTTCAGACAAGCAAAGCGACATATACGATCATTGGATAAGAATCCCTCACGTGGCGGAGCCGCTCTCCCCATTTCTTGAAATTGTGCCAATCCAGCTCCTGGCCTATTTTGCGGCGATAGAAAAAGATGCGGATCCCGACTATCCAAGAAACTTGGCAAAATCCGTAACAGTAAAATAGTTTTTGCCCTCCTAGGACGGTTTTTTCAGACCAGTCGGAGTCATCTTCTAGTAATTTGTATGCATATGCAGATAATATTAGATGGATATCTTATTGTAATGGTTGTACATGATTCCCCAGCACGTTTCAAGGGTGGCACGGAGAGCAAGGCGATAACCGTTGACGACGAGGATCACTATAAAAGAAACATTCCTAAGGACGGCGTGAAAAAAATCGGATTTTTTTTGCCTACGTGCTCTGCCTGCCGGTACGAGGTAAAATTTTCTGAAGGGGACGTCATATATGGCGACAAGTGGTACCACAGAGCCTGCTGGAAAGAAATACAGACACTTGCGGAATTGGTTTCTTAGCCCCCGGTCCGACATGATATGGACCACATCACCCTAAACGAATAATCTAACGGAGCAGAAACCATATTTTCTTATATTGAACAGGTACTTTGAGTCAATGATGGGCAATATAGAAAACGGCCATCCGTTATACAGCGAGGTCAGGATACCAGATGAACTTTCGCAGTTTCTGCGCCAGGAAACCTTCTCCTTGTTGATTAAGGGCAATACAGGTACTGGAAAAACAACCCTTGCTCTGAGCATCCTTAAGGATTTGGATGTGAACAAAAATTGCCTGTATATCTCTACACGCGTCTCGCCAGACCAGCTTTTCCAGTACTACCCATGGATCGAGAGCTTCTTCCCAAAGTCAAGGCATGTCGAGATTGCCGAATCCTCGGAGCATAATAAAGAACAACACGTATTTGTAGATGCAAGACTTGATGAGCCTGGATCTCTCTTCGAACGCATTACGAACGAGCTTATGGATACCAAGGCTCCGACCATCGTGATTGACACCTGGGATGCGATTGGGTTTCTCATGGATAAGGAGGCACTGATGAACAATGCGAAGGTCCTGCAGACTTGGAGGGAGCGTGCCAGAGCAAAGATTATTTTCGTGACGGAGTCCCCAGAAGATGACACTTTTGATTTTCTGGTCGATGGAATCATCGAACTCAGACAACGGCACCATAATGAGCGGCTAGTGAGAGAAGTCTACTTGTCAAAACTAAGAGGCGTGCGAATCAACAGACCGCTTTATACCTTCTCTCTCAACTACGGTTTTTTCCATAGCTATGAGCATTATCATCCCTCAGATTTCTTTAATCTTGAATATTTCTTCAACCCAAAGCACGTAGACAAGAACTTTCTCAGGGACAATCACTTTTCGACTGGTTATCATGAATTGGATGAAATTTTTGGGGGCGGGTTCCCCCTCGGTTCCATAGTCAGCATCGAGCTTGACTCCCACGTAAACGCAAAGATCGCCCTTGCCTTTCTCAGCAAGCTGATGGTCAATTTCATCGCAGGGAACAACCCCATGGTGTTTCAACCCATAGAAAAAAGCAGCCTTGATGCCCTAAAAAAATACCAGAAATCAGCCGGTTTGCAAGACGATTTGATAAATGTCCTCCCGAATCTTGAAGGACATGTTGAATCCCACTTGGAGGGAGAAGTTTCGAGCCAGATGGCGCAAATACAGGAGGAGATTGAAAAAATTAGAACACGTAATAAAAATAAGAAGGTGCTCACGGTATTGAGCGCTGAAACCTTAAGGTCTTCCTCAAAAGAAGGCACAGGCAAGAGTGCAAATAGTGCCCTGGCGAAGGTAAAATCCAACTCGGATCTGTCCATCTTTATTTCAAGGAGATCGCCGGACAGCAGACACACGATTGTATCACAAGTTGCCGACATACGGCTGAGCGTCCTTGAACTGGATGGAACCATGTTTCTCCAGTCTGAAACCCCATGGTCGCACCTTTACGCCATTGTCGTCCAACCAGAAAGGGAACATGGAATAAAGCTAGAGCCCATGGTTTAGGATGCCATCTCGTCCGCCTGAGCTTGATACTCGATAAATTCACTGGGAGAGAGGTCTAGAATATTCTTCCATAGTCATTATATTCATGTATGGAGGACAAGACATGTTTGAAATTTATTACGCGAGACGGGTTGAGAATCAACCCAAACTTTGATCGGAATGGCCATTTTACATCAATCACATCTGGCAAAACCCCGCATTTTCCTAAAAATGTCGTGGTTGATGCAAGAATGTGGCCCGCCTACAAAACCATCAAGATTTTAGCCGTCAAGCCACGTTCATATCACACATCATATAAACTGCCTCAGGCTAATTTCGACCCCAAAGCAGACAAGATGCAAATACGGTAAATTTTTAAACAAAATGGAGCAAAAAACCACGATGAAGAAAATACTGGTAGTTGATGACGAGCCGGACATTACCTCGTCAATTAAAACGGGCTTGGAAAAGAAGGGGTTCGAGGTACACACATACAACGAGCCTTTGAAGGCACTCTCAGAATTCAAGCCCAATGCTTATGATTTGTTGTTGATAGATATTAGAATGCCAAAAATGAACGGATTTGAGCTTTACCGGGAGATTAAAAAGAAAAGCAGCGATGTGAAAATCTGCTTCTTTACAGCTTTTGAGGTCTACTATGAGGAGTTCAGGAAGATGTTTCCAAACTTGGAGGTAAAGTGTTTCATACGAAAGCCGATAACTATCAACGACTTGGTTGCGCACATAAACTCCGAGATTGAAAAAAATTAGCACATATCATCGGCAGGAGGATCATTTTCCGTCCCTAACGAATGTTCCGGCCGCCTCCTCCACCTCGCTTGAAAAAAATTTCGGCAACCTACCATAAGAATCCCCGTAAAGATACGATATTCCTATCCCCTTTGACGCAAGTTCCGAAAGCCCCGACCGCAACTCCTCGGGATTTGTAACATTTCCTAAAATCACGCTCGTTTTCCATGGGGAAAAGGCCTTGTTTTCCGATATTTTGTGCGAGTCTCCATACCCAAGCTCGTACATGTTTGCAACGTCCGACTCCCCGGACAGCAGATAGTTTGAGACGTAGCTGTAATTGTATCCCGGGTTTATGTACACGATGCCACCAAGATGGTGCACATATGCCGCATATTGCTGGAAACTGCCCACATCATTCTCGCTCCCTTCATTGTCAAAAAATATCCCATCCGTATGGACTCCGGTCCCTTTCATGTAGTAGTCGATATTACCAAGGCTCTCGTTTGTGTTATAGACATACCCGAGCGTATTGATCCCCCTCTCCCTTAGTGAGGAAATGACTTGCGCCCAATCTGAAGAAAGCGCCGCCCCGCAGGGACCGCTGCATGGGTTTATGACGACATACTTGATTGTTCCAGGATACTCTTGCGCCTCATCGTAAATCGCCTGCCACTGCGAGTCGGTAGGGGAAAAATATGGGATCACAACAAGTTCCATCGTTCCGTTTAACCGCGGATGAACGGCCATTCCGAAGGTACCATCTTTGAAAAGAAGCAATGCAGATACTGATAGGACTAGCACAATAATGGCAAAAGCCAGGATCGTTTTTTTGTTCAATATTGCTCCATTGGAACTAGTTCTTTAAATAATGAAACTTAACTGCATTCAGACGATTCTTACTAATATAGAATAGAGGATTGTTCTAGAACAATTCATCATAGAACTTTATAACTAACAATTTGCTAGGTGACTAGTCTAGAAAATGTCACAACAACAAATGTACCGACCAATGTTGAACATTTACGATCTTGTCGACAGAGTGTTAGACAAGGGTCTCGTGGTCGACGCTAACCTATCAGTGTCACTTGTGGGCATCGAAATTCTTGTAATAAGAGCAAGAATTGTAGTATCCGGAATAGACACCTTCCTAAGATACGCATCAGCGCTAGGACTAGCAGCCCCTCCGGGACTTCCGCCAAAGTAAGAGAAGAGAACTGATCACTTTGGCAGTTTGTCTAGTTTGCGGCAAATTCACTGATGTCGGTCTTAAAAAAGCCATGAGTGCAGGTTGGGTATTTACGAGATGCCCCGAGTGTCAGCGCGGGACTCCGCTTGACATTGTAATGTCGCACCTTGCAAAGACCGTCGGGGAGGAATACCTCGAGGGATTTTGCGAGAGACATTGGTTCAAAGACAGCGGCGTGTGCGGATATTGTAAAATGAAACGAGAGGGACCAACAGAGAGTGTCATCTAGGCAGCTTACCCAGCAACAACTTACAATAGTAGATCTCGTTGATAGGATACTAGACAAGGGAGTTGTGATTACAGGGGACATCACGGTTTCAATAGTGGGCGTAGATTTGCTCTCCCTTAAAATCAACCTAGTAATCGCATCCTTGGAGACTGCCAAGCGCTATGGCATAAAACTCCCTTGGGAAAAGATGGAGAAAATCCAACCCAAGAAGGTAGAAATGAAAGTCACAAAGAGTGCGAGGAGGTAATCTCGCGTGCTTTCCGAGATAAAAACCGCAAAAAAGGCGCAGGTACAACAGGTCAATCTTGAAGGAGAGAAAATTCAAAAGGGTCTGGCAAAGCTGGTCCTCGTCATAGTAGAACTTCTAAGGCAAGTCCTTGAACGCCAGGCTCGCAGGAGGATGCAATCCGGCACCCTTACCACCGAGGAGGTGGAGAGTCTCGGGGTTGCTTTCATGCAGATTAAGGAGAAGATGTCCCACATATCGGAGGAATTTGGACTGGAGAGAAACGAGGTCGACGGGGTTTTAAAGGGGATTCTGAGGAGCCCGGACTTTCAACTAGGCCGAACATCGCTTGTTGATGTGATCGACAGTCTTCTGTCAAAGGGGGTGGTGATTGGTGGCAGGATTACCATTTCGGTTGCGGAGATCGAACTTGTCGCACTAGACCTGCTTGCAACTCTTTCTGCCGTCCCGGGCAATACAAAGACAAAGAGGGTGAAAAAACGTGCCTAATGGAAAGTACCTGTATTGCATAATGGAGGGATCTCAGGACGTTACCTTCAGGGAGGCAGGCCTGTTTCAAAAGGATGCATTCACAGTGGCATACAAGGACATAAGCGCCATAGTCAGCAACGTGCCATTAAAAGAAATGCAGCCCGATGCAGAGTCCATAACACACCACCAACGGGTGGTGGAACAGTCTCGAACCCAAGGCACAATCCTTCCTGCCAGATTCGGAATCATGTTCAAGTCGGAAGACGGGGTGAAGCAGATGCTTGCAAAATCATACAAGGATCTCAAGGGAAAAATGGCCAAGATTAGGGGCAAGGACGAGTTTGGTCTGAAGGTTCTAATCGAGGAATCAAATTTGAAAAAATTTTCTACCGTCTCACACAACAATGCCGAGATAAAAAAAATAAAGAAGGAAATTGCCGCCTCAGGGGAAGGAACATCCTACTTTCTGAAAATGAAGATGGATGAGGCGATTAGAAATGACACCTACAGGAGAATAGAGGCCTTGTCCCAAGAGATACATTCCGACCTAGGAAAGACAGTTTCCGAGAGCTGCCTGCTACGATCAGATTTCGACCAGATAATCCTCAATGCGGCATATCTGATTGACAGGGCCGGCGCCACAAGGTTCCACAAGAGGCTAGAATCCATAAAGACAAAGTATGCCAAGGAGGGGTTCACTTTCCATCTGAGCGGACCTTGGGCTCCCTATTCATTCTGTTGAGGGAAGGAAGATGCTCATCACCTACCTAATCTTGAAGCTCACCCTCCAATCAGTCCTCAACGAATGCAACAGACTCGCCGGGGAACAGCAGTCCAAGGAGCAGATACTCTGGCTCAAGTCCAGACTGCTCAAGCTGAGGCTGGATTATGAGAGGGGGAGGATCACCGAAGAGGATTTCAATGTCATGCAGTCAGAAATCCTAAAAAGTCTTGGAGGTGGGGCATGACACACATAACCGAAGAAACAGACAGGGCCGTTCTGCATGCCATACAGGTTAAAAAGATTCAGAATTACATCAGGGAGCAGGTTGAGAAGATAAAAAAGGATGCCTTTGTTGCAAGGGAGGAGATGATCCGCCAAAGGGCTGAAAAGATAGAGCAGGTGAGGGATAAGCTAAACCAGACTACTGTAGACATCCAACTGAAACATTCATTGATAAAGGAGAGGTTGAACCAAGAGGCCGTTTTTAGGGAGGCAAACATCAGGGTAAGCAGAGGCCTCGAGGCGCTTGAAAATTTCATCCAGGTATTGAGGGACACCCAGATGGAAGACGAGATGATCAAAAAGGCCATAAGGGATCCGATAATTTCGAGCTCACTCAAATCCGAATCCATGAAAATAATCACTTCGGAATTTTTCAAATCAGTCCAGAAGCAGCTGATAATGCAGACAGAATTCATCAACATAGCCGCACATGAGCTCAGGACTCCAATCATGCCAATATTGCTGAATGTCGAACTTCTGGAAGAAGAGGTGGGCAAGTCCAACCCGCAGATAAAAATCATAATAAGAAATGCTAAAAGGCTTCAGAGGCTGACCGAAAACATACTTAGCGTGACAAGGCTGGAAAGCAAGTCGCTAACACTGAAGAAGGAAATTTTTGACCTCAACCAGACGATTCTAACAATAGTCAAGGACGAGTCGGTCCACACGGAGAACAAGAAGGTGAGGATAAGTCACCAGTCGGATAGCAAAAAGATAATGGTTAATGCAGACAGAGACCGTCTTGCACAGGTCATTTCCAACCTGCTGAACAATGCCATCAAGTTTACGGATGAGGGAGAAATCATAGTGTTTTCCAAGATAACGTCGGATGGGATAAGGGTGAGCGTGAAAGACCAGGGCAGGGGAATAGACGCCCAGATGATTCCCATTTTATTCTCAAAGTTTGCCACAAAATCCGACAAGGGTACGGGACTTGGCCTTTACATATGCAAAGGCATAGTGGAGGCCCATGGAGGCACCATAGATGCGGAAAACAACCCACAAATCGAGAAGGGCGCCTCCTTTTCCTTCACGCTTCCCGCGGTGGAGGACCAAGGCGATGAGAACACTCCTACCAAAAAGATTGGGAACGCAGGTATTCTTAGAAACTAGTTTGCCAGAAGCGACGCGGTTTGATTTTCGGGGACCTGCCTTGCTTCATAGAGATCAAATACAGTCTTGGTGCCATCAAGTGTAATCTGGGATTGGCCCCACAAGGATCCGTTGGATTCATCAACTGCCCGTATCACATAGTCTCCCACCCTCAGGTTTGCAAAATCAGCCTCCCCTCTTGGGTTGACCGCCGATTCGGCAATTTTGTTATTGTTACTGTCATAGACTCCCACCATGAGTGAGCCGTCCTTTGGAGTATACAATTGTGACTCTGAATCGTAAATTTTTACCGCAATTGCACTGTCTACTGTGGGCGGCCATGGCGTAACGATGTTAATTTCTTGCCCCCGTCCAGCATACAGAAACACCGGGCTCGAAAAATAGGAGAGATGGCGCCCTATCTGTACTTCGATTATAAAGTAGTTATTCTTCATTGTTGTCGGCTCTAGCCAAAACCGAAGAGTCTCCCCGTATTGGTCGGTGGTGCTAGTCGCCCATGTCTTGTTGTCCTGAGATTTTACAGTCACTACTGAATTCGAGATGGGGGTGTATCCATCGTTGTAAAAAATGTGCAGCCTCATGCCCCCTGGGAATGGCAGGTACAGGCCCATTTGTGCCGTGGGTTTTTCTAGGTCTGCATATTCCACGTCCGAAACCATCCCGTTTGCCATGACCTCCACCTTGTACCGGTGCCCCAGCGGAAGATTATCGATGTAGAAGGGATTGCTTGACACGGAACCTATCTCCTCATAAGGTGTCTGCGAGGTGTCCTGAAATACCTTGAAAGACAAAAGCGAATAGTCTGCCCTGTCTCCCCCGGTATACATCACGGTTGCTTGTATACGTCCGAGATTTTCAGGGCTGCCTGCCAACGATGCTTGGGATGTGGTATTGGCCTTTTGCGCGGGTTGGGACTGATTTCCGCTGGAAATCGCCGCGGATTGGTTGGATGGGATTGACAAAAGCGTTTGGTTCTGGTTGGTTTCATAATACGCCGTAAGGGTCACGTTCTGCGAGGGCCGGATGATTCTGGTGCTATTTTTTGAACCATCGTCCCAATGGTCAAACGTGTAGTTTCCATAATTTGAAACACTCACCGCATACAGGTCTCCCGCCGTTGCGTTAAAGACAAATGGCGTAAATCCGGTGGTGGTGTTTGAGCTTGATTTTACAATAGTCCAGAATCCACCCAGGGATTTGTTGCTTTCAGAATAGGCATTTACCGATACGGACGCTGTACCGCCTTGGACTTCGAGCATGCCCATAAGCTTGTCAAAGTAGCTAGGAAGGGCACCAAATGGATTTGGGAGGTTCAAGTCAGTCACATAAAGGTACTGGACATGCCGCGCTAAATCGGCTACATCTGTTTGGTTTATGCTGTCCACGCCATACGATATCGAAGAAAAGTTCGACTTTGTGAAATTCTCGTGCCAGCCACCAAGCATCAGAACTGATGGAAACCCGCTGTTGTCATGGATTACAATGTTGTCAACTGTGCCAATATAGCTTGGAAGTGTGTCAGCACCAGGGTTTCCCACGGTAACATTCATCCCCATGTATTTTACATAGGACGTCAGTTGCTTGTAGAAGGTTTCATTCCCCGGGGTGTTTGACATGGCGTCAAAGAAGATTCCATTTACTCCATACCAATTTTTATACTCGTTGATATCGTTTCTGATTTCGGTCACATCCACATGCTGGGTATAGACATATCCCAAAACCGTTATTCCCGAGGTCTCAAGTTTTTGAATACCTGCGATATAGTTGCCGTCCTTTGTCCCCGGTCCGCTATCAGGATTGACAATAGCAATTATGGGCACCTCGGGATGGGCAATTTTTTCCTCGACGAGTTTGTCCCACATTGTTCCCGGATAGCTGTATAGCGGAACAATTACACCCGGTTCTCCCTCAGCCATCACGGCTGGCATGTGCAATATTAGCACCACTGACAATGTGGATAACAAAGTTGCCATGACGTATCTTCCTGTCCTGTATCTGCAACTCGATGAGACAGGCCCACGTGTTTTGTTTAACTCAAGATCAGACAAGAACTGCGTCACAGTCCCCATTACAAGCAACGATAATTCACTACATGGAAATCCCGGTTCCTAATTATTTCTATATTGGTAGAAAATACTAGAACAATAATACGATGCCTGAATCACAACAAATACCGAATGATGCATACTAAAACTAGAAAATTCTTCTATAATACTTCTGCAAGCTGTTTTTATAATATTACCCTGACGGATGATGTATGAAATACAGAAGCAGGGCTGAAATTGTTTCCATGATTTTGGATTCGGTAAGCTCTGGTGCAACGAAGACAAAGATCATGTACAAGGCGTATCTGTCCTACACGCAGCTCAAGGAATATCTTGCATACATGGAGGCCAACGAACTCATAAGTTACGAAGAGGGCGTCCAGATATACAGGATTACCGAGAAAGGTAGGAAGTTGATGCACCTGTATGAAGAAATAGGCGACATGGTATCGCAGACTAGCGATGACCGACTCGTCAAGATGGTCATTTAACTCCTTTTTTCTTTAACTTTTTAAAATGTCCTAGAGTTCAGATTTTTTGCTTTGCCACGGCCCTCGCCGAGTTGACCAGTATGACGAGTTCGTCAAAATACGACGGGAGTTTACCCCAAGGATTATCAAGGCTCCCGTCAGTCACAAAGAAATACCCAACCTTTGCCATGAGCGTTTTTAGGGATCTATGGTGTACCGCGTTTACATCATACGAGACAAAAGAAAATTTCTTGGTGTCAAATTTCAAATGCCAGCCCCCAAACAACGATTCTGGAGGAAGATCCGGATTGTCATACAAAATTAGATTGTCTACCGTGTCGGCATAGCTGACAAGGGTATCCGTACCAGGATTCCCCACTGTCATGGACATACCCCTTGCCTTTACATACATGGTGAGGCCTGAGTAGTAGGATTCCTGCCCCCGCGCATTTGCCATCTCGTCAAACAGGATTCCGTCCACATCATACCAGTCTGCATATAAATCGACCTCGTTCTTAACCACCGTTGCGTTTCGCGCCCCATACTTTGTATGCACATACCCCAGTACGACAATTCCGCTCGACTGGAGCAGGCGGACGCCCATTGCATATCCCAAGTCGATGTCCATACCCGGTCCATTTGCTGGGTTGATTACTGCGACGATTGGTATCTCAGGATGCTTGCAACTTTCTTCGACAAGTTTGGTCCATGCTCCATTTGGGCCGAAATAAAGTGGCACTATGAGCCCCGCTGGAACGTGGGTTTTGCCCTCATCTGGTTTTCGAAATTCCATGGTCATCGAGATCATCGTAGCCCTTCAGTTGCCTGCATTCCAGATGCCTGTCCGCCTACGGGGTCACTGTCCAATGGAAAGGAAGCACGCGTCGTTTCCCCATACAAGCCTGCAGGTCTTGGCGTTTTGTCGGGCTTCGAGGACATACAAACAACCAAGTTCATTTTATGCTCATTAGAATTTTTAGAAGTTTATCAGAATATTGGTAGATGCTACGCTAGAATTTCTACGTAATAATATTCAGAAGGCCGGATGCTGAGTTTGATGATGACAGAGTCATTTTACTTAATAATTTTACATATTGAACTCACTCAATGGTTAAATTCTCCAGATCAACAGTAAAGACAAGATGCGACAGGTTTGGGGGGATGAAGAATTGTCACAAAACAGGTCAGACATTAACGAAAGTAGGGCAATTGCCATTGCAAGAAAGTTCTTGGAACAATATCATTCGCCCGTAATATTCAGGTCTCTTTCAGCTGAGGGAACCATGTGCTGCGTATCAATGGAGGTAGGCTTGCTCAAGGAAGAGATTATTGACGTCTTGATAGATACTACCACTGGCAAGATACTCAAATATTCTCACCAGTAAAGAATTATTCTCATCTTGGCAGGAATTCGTCCATGATATAGGGTTACGGTGCGTTATCTGGCAGCATAGACATCCCCGCCGTAAACCTGCTGCGTCCCCGCCGTTGTGGCAACCGTGTCGTTTGACGAGTCATATGCCCTTATCCCGGCTGCGATTGGAAAGTCAAACTGGCCCACGTCCATGGTTGCGGCACCAGACAGGGCAGGCGCCGTGGCAAGCACGTTTCCGTTTGAATCCACAAGGTCCACCCGCGCGGCGCTGGCAGGCAGGCCCCTTACCGTGACGTTCTCGCCGGTCGTGGCGTAATAGTCCGCATACGTGCCGTTGAGGAGGGCCCCAGCGTAAGACGACTGGGGCTCGAGGTACGAGTTGAAGGGCTCGGGCATCTGGAGGTTCAGCTTGTTGCTCTCGTATACCATGTTGCCGTCAAGGTACACCTTCAGGTAGTTGGTCCCGTTGGTGATTATGGTGCAGTCGCGCGTGGTGGGCTGGCTTGTGCTGTTGTCCACCCAGAGGGCCGTCTCGTTGACGGCCTGTTGGTCATTGCCCGTAACAGATGCAACCACCCATTGTATTCCCCAAGCTCCTGAGATGGAGAAACATGTCACATAATTGACGGGCAGTGCGGCCCTTTGCACGTAAAGTCCATTCTCGTACCATTCAGGGTTTGTGGTGTTGGACACGGTGCTCAGTGGCGTCGTCACAATGGCGTGGAAAAGTAGGCCCGTGGTGTTCTGGCTTTCTGCGTAGTATCCTGCCCATGTCCCGTCCTGAGGCGCTTTTACTCCCATGTGAAGCCCCTTCGCATCCCTGAAAAAGTCGTATGGCGCATTTTCATTTGGCGCGTCCCCCCCGTATATCCAGTATCCATGGTTTGCCTGAAGCTGCTGTTGTGTCTCTGTCTCGTTTTCCAGCGAATCGGATATGATAAGGCCGTGTTTTGCAAGACTAATGTCGTCCGGGCCTGTCGTGGCTGACGCGGGAGTTGACGGTATGCCGGTACCAACCGCGTTTATTGCCGATACTCTGTATGTGTAGGCAGTCGCAGGCAGGAGCCCCTTGTCCTGATATGCGGTTGTGCCAGTCCCGGTGTCTGCTGCCACCGTGGACCACGAGGAGCCTCCGTTGGCAGACCTTTCAACCATATATCCCGCAATGGCGGAACCGCCGTCATTAGACGGGGCTGTCCATGCCAGGTCTATTTCCGAGGACGAGATCATGGTTGCAGCAAGACCTGTAGGCGAGCCCGGAACCGTCGGGGCCTGGGTCTGTCCAGAATCCGGCCTTAATTCCAATGCGATGTCATCCCACTGGTCTCCGCCTCCGCTAGCGGTCCACTTGCATGTGGCAGCCCCTGCAGACGACACCACATCAGTACTGGAAGATCCCGTTACGGCATTTGGGATGTTGGCATCCCATCTAGGAGTACATGTCGGGCTGGAAAGCGTCACTCCCCCGTAGATGGATGGCAGGTCCACAACCCAGCTGTTTTGATATGCAGTGGTTATGGTTATCGAGGGACTGCTGTTGGCGGTGCTGTGCCCCACCACGTGTCCGGGTATCGGGTCTGTCTGGTTTACCCCGGAAAATGCGTACGCCCCCGCCACGGCGGAAGTTGCTCCGGCCATTGTCACGACCACATTTCCGGTGCCGTTTGGATCCTTGAGGTACCAGAATTCTGCATCGTTGTTGTAAAAGGAAGAGGCGGCTTGTCGCAGCGGTATTCCCCCATATGTTACCGATGCCACATTGTTATTGTTTGCACTTATCCCGACAAGGAGGAGGCGGTCAGGGCCCGATCCTATGCTAAAGCTTGGCACTGTCAGTTGGTAGGGTGAGGACGACAGCGTGCCAGAGGTGGACTGTACGCCGCCCATTGATATTCCCCCGTTAGGACTGGCGGTGGCAGCAGACGCGCTGTTTGAAGGTCCGCTTGTCCCCGCGGAGTTTATCGCAGAAACCCTGTACGTGTATGTCGTCCCCGGTGCGAGTCCTCCGTCTGAAAAGGACGTGGAGTTGTTGCCGGTGTTTGCAACGACCTGGGACCATGTAGAGCCAGAATCGGCCGACCTCTCTATTTCATATCCTGTTATCGGCGAACCCCCGTTGTTTGAGGGGGCGGACCACCCAAGAGCGATCTGCGAGTCCGAGACGGCAGTTGCCGATAGGCCTGTTGGCGGCTGGGGTGGGGAGGCCGTCCCTGACGAGCTTACGGAAAACTCGTCTCCTCCGTATATTGTTTCCGGGCTTGAGGCTAGGACATTGTTGTTTGCGTCGTACACGTTGATGGTGGCGGAAAGTGGGAAGATGTAACTGCCCACATCCAGTTCCGCCGTACCTGAGGAAACTGCTGAGCTTGCCAGCACCTGCCCCGAGGAGTTTACTAGGCTTACCGTTGCGGCGTTAGCAGGATTGTTCGTTACCTTGATCTTCTCGCCACTTGTGGCGTAATAGTTGGAAAAAATTGCATAATGCATTGCACTTGATGATGACGAATCGTCCTGAAAATAAGGGATTAGCGGGGTAGGCATGCCAAGACTCAGGGAGGAACTCGAGTACACGGCCTTGCCGCCGATGTATACCTTGAGATAGTTGTTGCCGTTTGTTATTATGGTGCAGTCCTGCGTATGCGGCATGCTGCTTACGGGCGAGCTGTACAGGATGTTGTAGCTTGCCCCCGCGTTGCTTGATTGCCCCACTATCCAATAGTATCCCGTGCCGTCAGAATATGTCTCGCAGCTTACATACGGGGTGTAGTTCGAGCCCTCTACATACAGCCCGACGTCAAAGACACCGTCTGGCACGTCATTGTACGGGTTGTTGACTTGGGCATGGTATAGAAAGGCGTTTCGCTGGACGTTTGTGGCATAATAGTTGACCCACTGTCCGCTTTGGGGTGACTGGACGCCGAGGTGCAGGCCCTGGGAATCTTCATAATAGTTATGGATGGAGGCGGTGCCTGAAAATGCCCATTCCGTCATGTTTCCTGTTGTCATCGGGTCGGAATTGACAAGACCTGACTTGGTCTTTGTGATTGTGCCCTCTGCACTGGCATTGCCAACGGTAGAAAGCGATGCAACCATGAATACAACCAGTATGGATCCCAGCAAGAGGGAATTTGGAAACCTTTTCAAAAATCAACCCCCGCCCGCAGATGGAGATCCTAGAGTTTTTCTCCGCACAACTATTGATTCAGTGGTAACTTTATCTGAATATGCGCATAATAAACTAGAAAACGGATACGCAGTATCGTTACTTTAGATCAATACATTTTCTGCATCTGGACTTGTTTTTGCGAGCGGCGCATCTCCCTTCGCCCTTGCAAATTCACAGGATTCTTTGTGTTTGCTCAGAGGCCCGCATCCCCATTTCTCGGATTTGCCATTCCATCTCACTGTGGCCTGTGTTTTTTATCATCACAATATAGAAAAATGCAATATAAAAAGCGCAACTGAACAAGGGTACATTTTTTCAAGTCGGTTCAGAGGACAAGCCTATCAGGGTCTCTCATACGGCAGATCCTCGCCCGAGACTCTCCTGTAGAGTTCCTTGACTGCAGAAATTGTGGACTCGGATTCCCTTACGGCCTCGTTGTAAAACTCAAACGGGAATGACGTGCCCCTTTTGTACTGTTCCAAGGCGATGATTTCTCTCTCCTCCTCCCGTATCATTTCCACACACTTGGCACGCAGGAGGGATTTGAAATCATTCTCGGATAGTAACCTTTCAGCCGCCATGTCTGCCCAGTTTCTAACGGAGGTGCTCCGGCCCGTGGCTGGTCTCCATGATATCGCTTATTTCATTTGACAGATTCAGCAGCTTGTATCCCTTTTCCGTAGTCCTGAACACCTGTTTGCCCTCTTCATAACGGATGAGTTCGTTTTCCTGCAGAAATTTTACGTAACTTACAACCTGAGAATAGGAGAGGTATGACTGGTACATTATTCTTGTCTTGGTCGCCCCCTGTTTTGTGGTTTCAAGGATGCTGGCAATTATGTCGGACCTACTTCGATACTTCATGAATATTCTATGTGATTGTACTATTAAAATCGTTGGTGAGTTGAATCCATAATTTAATTATGAATTTATTTTCCATTTTTTGCAGGCCCTCAAGTGGTGCAGTTCCTATCCATCATGGATCGATCTCAGAATTGATGCGCGCTACAAGATCACCCATTCCCACCGGCTTCTTGAGGATGCTGTCCACCTCCCATTCAGGAAACATTTTGTTGAATTCTCAGTGGTACATTTCAAACGCGGAAAGGAAGAATATCTTTATCTTTCCATCCATCAGTTTTATTCCCCGGTACAGGTCAAACCCGTTCATCTCCGGCATCCTAAAATCAATGATTGCAAGATCATACTTGCCTTGGGTAAACTCGGATAGTGCAAGCTCGGGGTCATTGTAAGTGTCTACCTCGAACCCGGCACTGCCAAGTCCGGCCTTTATAGAGGATGTGATATCCGGCTCGTCATCCACGACAAGGATTTTTTTCAATCACCATCGCCAGGCCCCATTCCATCATTGCATATGATAGGCGTTCCCTCTATAAAAGGGGGGTGAGCCGACCCCCGAGATTCTTGGTGTCGCGGGACCAAATCCACGTAAGGTCAGTTCCTCGGCCAGGCTTGTCGCACCAGTATGTGGGCATGGCGACTATACCGGACTGTGGCCTAGTGTGGAATTTGCAGGATGGAACGGCCATCGTTGGCGACAAAATACAACACGCGTGTAACATGGATGGAAAAAACTTAGGGGTGACGAGCCGCCTTGCCGGAACCTTTGTCTTCCCATGGACTAGGGCTTCGTTTTGGGCTTCTCGCCAGGTTTGCAAATGTGATCCCCGCACACCTGCTGGCACGGGTATGTCGCGGTACAATGTTCGTGAAGATAGCCTGCGTTGACTTGGGATGGGTCTGCCCCTGGCTTGCCAGTAAAGGAGACAGCATTCTCCACAAGCGAGTACCCCGTGGAGGACCTAGAGTAGGTTGAGCTGACAATCATGTCAGACGGCTTCATGTCTGATTTTGGCGTTATTACGAATTCGACGAGTGCCAATTTTCCGGAATAACTGACGCTACCTTTGGCGCTGTCTATGAAGTGATGGGGATCCTCTATGATCGTCTTTCCTGAAAGATCATACTGGATCCATGTGTCGCTGTTTGCCACAGACGATGTTGGTCCCCGGATGTTGAGAAAGATTGCCGCTGTTCTTAACGAGTAGGATCCTGCGTTGTCAAATATTTTGAGTGTGACGTTGGATGGCGCGCCTACGGTAAGGTTCTGCATCTCGATTTTCTGCGAATATCCCGATATGTCAAATGCCTTGCCGTTTATAACAAGGCCGTCCGCATAATGGTACTGTCCCCCGCCGAAGGTTGGGGTGTACCATGTACCGTATGAACCGTATGCCGCAAGGCTGTTGCCGCCAAATACCGTCACAAGCAGTGCAACTGTTGCAAGAGCCGGGATGGTTTTGTTCATTATCATCTAGATTCGGGCTGGAGGTACATAAGACCCGGAGATGCTTCCCATGTCTGATTATCATCTTTGGTATTGGCCCTGTGTGCGTATAAGGCTGCAGGCGGGTAAAAGGGCATGAGGCAGCAGGCACAGCCGCTTACCGAGTCCCACATTTCGCTAGTTGTGATGTTTCTTTTCCTCATGCTTGCCATTGCCTTTCTGGCAATTGTAAATGTCCAGGTTGTATCCCCCTCCCCCTTCGAGGGAACGGCCGTGACCTTTGTTGTCAGCCAGCTCGCACCTTGATAAGACGAAGCATTATGATCAAATGGGCCATCAGCATCCTGGTTCGACAATTGAATTCAAGCAGGGAGGAACCATTGATTTCACGGGCGCCATATATGTCGATGATCCAAAATTGAAATTCAAACTTACCGATCATCTTCCGCGATGGGCTGAATTCTCTACCGTTCCCGACAGAAATACAAAACACATCAATCCATCATAAAGAAGTCAGACTTGTCAACTAATTATTGTGTGATCTTTCTGCGGGGATAGAATCCACATATTAGCTAGCTAATCTTACTACGATTTCTATAGGCGCTGTAGATATTATTGTACGGCCGGCTGATGGAAATGAAGCGGGTAAAGCTCCATAGGTGTTAGTTGCAGTATATCCAGTGCCTGATGCTACAGATGCACCAGTCGGCACGAGGCCCAGTATGTTTGGTTGGTATCCTAATGGTATATACATTAGTTTTAGCGTAGCGGCGGTACTGCATTCATAAGCAAGCCAATATAGATTGTTTGCCTGAAGAGTTACTGAGATTGTATTTGTTTTCAATCCAGTAGAAGCCGTGTTAAGTGTTCCGGCATCTGATCCACTAACCAAAGTACTCGGGGCGGTATTTCCCGAATCTGCGTATATACCAACGCGACAGGTTGAACCGGCAAGTAAGGTCGATACGGCCAAGCCTATTCGATCAACATTAATGGTTTTTGAAACAATGAATGGATATGCACTTAGTAGGGTAGCAGAGGGTGTTCCACCTACTGTATCAGAGTATGGACTCACAGCGCTTGAAAAATACCTGTTTGCAGTACTTCCTCTTATTCTAAAGGAATCTACATCATCTCCCCTAGGAGTAAGGATAGACCAATTGGCATTGTTGCTTTGGACTGTAATTTTTTCCTGGGCATTGTTCAATGTAATACTTGAAGCTCCGTCTATTGTCTGGCCAGATGTACCAGCTATTGTCACAGTATTAAGCGAGCTTGAAGTTTTCTTGATTGTGAATATTTTGCCGTCCAAGCCTACCGCACTTGGTAAATTAACTGTCACAGATCCGCCAGAATCATCGACATATATTGTATCATCGGTTGACGATGCAGTATATGGAGAGTCTGCCACAGTTATTGATCTTTGCGTAGTCGAAAATCCATTTACTTTTGCACCCGCAGAAAATGTAGATGCCGAGCTGACTGTTATAGCACTGCCAGTAGAGGCACTCAGAGTGTTGGCACGAACAGTTGTTCCATTTATTGTTGTACCATAAATAGAGCCAAAACGAACACTTGGCGTTCCAATGTTTGTACCTCCATCAGAAAGAGACGAAGCCGTACCGCTGAGGGTTGGAGATGATAATGTTTTACCGGATAAAGTTTGAGATCCGCTAGTCACAACAACATTTGGGCCCAGCTTTATGTTGTGAATCCCACCCGTATCATTGCTAACTGTCAGGTTTCCTGTGGCGCCACCAATTTGCTGTGCAGCAGTTGCGTCAGTATTGATGGATGTAATTCCTGCAGCAGAGGGGGTAGAACATATCCAACTTGAATTGCTGGCATATTTCAAAATTTGATCGGTAGAGCATGTCTGTGCAGTTGATATTATTTTGCTATCATAGCTTGGAAAAGTGAATGTGTATGATGCTCCTAGACCTGAGTTACTTAGAATAACACTGTTGCTTGTTCCTATTGTCAATGGGCTTGGAAATGTTTGGGCAGATGACCAATTTGGCGTACCTCCCAGGGTGCCACTAAGAAAAGAATTTAACAGTGTCATTGTCTGACTTGCAGTCCAGCTATTTGATTGATCTCCATATGCCACTACAGGCGGAAGGTCACTCTTTGAAAAATTCCCAGATGAAGAAATTGCCCTTTTTGGAATTCCTGCACCCTCTGCAGAATACGTTACACACGTGGTTAGCACTACGACTGATATCATTAGTAGAACGAATGTCTTTTGTTTCATTATCTTGACGTCTCCAGTATCTTCAGTTTTTCTTGGAAGCTTCTAAAGGCTCGAGTCGATTTTCAGGATTGATAATCAAGTCTTTTGAACCTCCCGGCATATTGTGAGAGAACGGAAACTGGAGATATCAAATCTCGCAGATTTCTTAACGTACTTGTACAGGAAACCTTTGTTGCCTCTGCCCTTATTCCATCATCGAATAGATGGATTGGCTCCGCGCATATGCATATCAAGTCCTCTTCCCGTATCTCCGTTTCTCATCGTGCCGTTATGCGTGACGGGCCGCAAAAAGAACACTAGAATGGCGGGCCCGGGGGGACTCGAACCCACGACCTGTCGCTCCGCAAGCGACCGCACTATCCAAGCTGTGCTACGGGTCCACATGCAAACTTTGAGTCGAACCCGTTATAATCATTTCAAAATTGATTAAGCTAGGCAGAGGCTTCCTGTTCGGATTTCTGAATGAATACATAATTCATGATGAGGCCTGCGATTACTCCTCCCACTATTGGGCCTACCCAGTAAATCCAATGGTAGTCCCAATACCCCGATACCAGTGCCGGACCAAAGGTCCTTGCCGGGTTCATGCTGGCCCCGGTAAGTGGGACGCCCACTATGTGATCAAGAAAAATCATCCCTCCGATGGCAAACCCATACAGGCCAACGGCGGCTTTTTTATGCAAGACCGTCATGAATATCGTGGTCACGAGGAAGAAGGTAAGGATTATTTCTACTGCTACTCCCGCCGTGGCGCTGTTTCCTATCAAGGCACTAGGGCCCGTTTGGACTCCATACTTTACCTTCTCGCTCGCGGGAAGGATGACCTTTAGTGCGCTAGAAGCAACGACCGCTGCAATAATCTGGAAGGTGATATATCCAATTGCGTCTTTGACATTTATCCTTCGGGTTGCAAGGAATGAAAGGGTGACTGCAGGATTAAAGTGTCCGCCGGATACGTGGCCAAATGCATACACCATAAGGCCAATTGCGGCACCGTGAGCGAAGGCTATCACAAGCAATGACTCTAGGTTCAAGGTTCCGTTTCCAAACACCACAAGAGACAGAGTTATGGCCAAAGGACCAAAGAAAACAAGGCAGAATGTTCCTATTGATTCTGCAAACCAAGCACGCGGATTTACCATTACAGACTTCTGCCCTAGTGGAATACAATATAAAAGATTCGAAACATGGTGAGAAAAAATAATAGTCGTGTGTTCTATTCTCCAATCATGTTAGGCGAGGGTGAACCGGTACCTGATTTTGCACTAAGGGATTCCGAAGGCAAGACTGTAAAAAAGTCAGATCTCAAGGGCAGGAAATATGTTGTTTATTTTTATCCAAAAGACTTTACCCCCGGTTGCACGACAGAGGCCGCCGAATTTGCAAGGGATTACAGGAAATTCAAGAATGCGGGCATCGAGATAATAGGAATCAGCCCTGACGACGAGGAATCACACAAGAAATTCGGTGAGAAAATGAGCGTGCCGTTCATCCTTCTTGCCGATACGGAAAAGGATGTGGCAAAGAAATTCGGCGTCTGGGGAAAGAAACAGTTCATGGGACGCGAATACATGGGTGTAAACAGGACAACTTTCCTGGTGGACGAAAAGGGAAAAGTGTTAAAGGTTTTCGAAAAGGTAAAACCGGCAGGACATGCACAGGAAGTTCTAGACGCCTTTAATGCTTGAATCCGGCCGGAAGCGTAGTCCTGAAGGTTGACTTGGGCTTTGGTGGCTCCGGTGCAACATAGGTTGTCGTACTGCCCCCAGCGGCTGCCTGACCCTTGAACTGCTTGTTTGGAGGATGGTACGATAATCTTGCCCGGGTTGCAAAGTACTTGTTCCCAGTATATCCGCTAGAACTTACATGCGCGTATGCTGGCGCCACTTCTCCAACCTCA